>ENA-ORIC01000366-ORIC01000366.1-human-gut-metagenome-genome-assembly--contig:-NODE-366-length-59857-cov-10.371880_pt1 | contig 59857 bp, 51 predicted proteins | sample MGYA00243023_ERZ508732 | MGnify/ENA primary metagenome ERZ508732 (study PRJEB26277, sample SAMN04329767) | human gut metagenome | biome: human-associated habitat | host: Homo sapiens | place: USA... | reverse complement strand
GTTGGCGGAGTGGACGGGACTCGAACCCGCGACCCCCGGCGTGACAGGCCGGTATTCTAACCAACTGAACTACCACTCCGCACATCATGTGCTTGTCGCAATCTGTCGATGTACGCTCGGAAACGTTGGCGGAGTGGACGGGACTCGAACCCGCGACCCCCGGCGTGACAGGCCGGTATTCTAACCAACTGAACTACCACTCCGTTTTCAGAGCTTTTGCATCAGCAGAGAAGCGTATTATACAGAACTTTTCCAATCTGTCAAGAAGTTTATTTTTCCAAAACTCCTCAACTATTTTGACTGGTGGGTGCTGAGAGGGTCGAACTCCCGACCATCGCCGTGTAAAGGCGGTGCTCTACCAACTGAGCTAAGCACCCCCACGGTAAAAGTCCTGCATGACGCCTCGTTGCGCGCTGCAGAACTCGGATTGTACACGATGCCCTAGGCAAAACCATACCGCAAACACGGTATACCTTGCTCGCTTCGGCCATTCCTCAAACGTGTTCGGCCCGACCGCTTGCGCGGACGGGCCGAACATCATTTCATGCGAGGAACCTCCTTCTCAGAAGGCCCTCTTCCCGCAAGGTCAGGCATGGACCTCAAGCGTGGGAGTCTTGCCCGCACTGCTGGCCTTGGAGGACCTTTCCTCTGCGGCGGACGCAGCGGCTTCGCCGGTCGCGGCCCCTGCTGCAGCTCCAGCCGTTTCAGCTTCGACCGCGAGAGGCTCGGGCAGGCGGACGAGCGCCTGTGCGATCACCTCATCGATGGTCTTCACGGGGATGACCTCGATCTGAGTCTTGGCGGTCTCGGGCACGTCCTCAAGATCGCGCCTGTTGACGTCGGGGATCAGGATCTTCGTGCAGCCCGCACGGACGGCGGCGAGGAGCTTTTCCTTGAGGCCGCCGATTTCGAGCACTTCGCCGTGAAGCGTGATCTCGCCCGTCATGGCGACGTCGGAGCGTACGGGAATTCCCGTCATGGCCGAGATGATGGCGGTGGTCGTGGCGATGCCTGCCGACGGACCGTCCTTGGGCGTCGCACCCTCAGGATAGTGGACGTGAAGGTCGGTTTCGTAGAAGCGCTTCGTGTCGATGCCGAGGTTGGCCGCACGGGCGCGCACGACGGAGCGGGCCGTCTCGACGCTTTCCTTCATCACGTCGCCGAGACTGCCCGTACGCTGCACCCCCCCCTTGCCGGGGAAGATCTGAGCTTCGATAACGAGCATTTCACCACCCACGGACGTCCAGGCCAGGCCGTTGACAACGCCCACGCGCGGCTCCTTGCTGGCAAGGCCGATCGTGTACTTGGCGGGCCCAAGATAGGTGCTGAGGCTTTCGGGCTTGATCACCACCTTTTCAGGCATGCTGCCGCCCTTCTTGTCGGCGGCGAACACAACCTTGCGGAAGATCTTGCCGATGAGACGCTCAAGTCCGCGCACGCCCGCCTCGCGGGTCCAGTAGCGGATGATGTCGACGATGGCCTCTCGGGGGAGGTCGACCTCTTCAGCCTTGAGCCCCGTGGCGCGAAGCTGCTTGGGAATCAGGTGGTGCTCGGAGATGTGGATCTTCTCCTCCTCGGTATAGCCCGAAAGAGAAATCACCTCCATGCGGTCCAGCAGGGCCGGCGGAATGTCGTAGCTGTTCGAGGTCGCCACAAACATCACGTCGGAGAGATCCACCGGAATCTCCATGTAGTGGTCGGCAAACGCGTTGTTCTGTTCGGGATCAAGCACCTCGAGCATGGCCGAAGCGGGATCCCCGCGATGATCCGTGCCCATCTTGTCGATTTCGTCAAGCAGGAAGAGCGGGTTGCGCACGCCGGCACGAATCATGCTCTTGATGATCTGACCTGGCATCGAGCCCACGTAGGTGCGACGGTGGCCGCGAATCTCGCTTTCGTCATGCACGCCGCCCAGAGCCACGCGCACATACTTGCGGCCCGTGGCTCGGGCGATGGACTCGCCGAGCGAGGTCTTGCCGACGCCGGGCGCACCCACGAAGCAGAGAATCGGAGACTTCACCTTGCCCACGCGCTTCTGAACGGCGAGATACTCGAGAATCCTCTCCTTCACCTTTTCGAGACCGGAGTGATCCTCGTCAAGAATGCGGGCGGCGGCCTCAAGGTCGCGCGAAACGCGGGACTTCTTCGTCCACGGATAGTCCGTGAGCGTTTCGATGTAGCTGCGCACGACGACGGACTCGGAGCTCATCGCCGGCATCTGGCGCAGGCGGCGAAGCTCGTTGCGCACGGTCTCCTCGGCGTACTTGGGCATCTTCGCCGAGGCGATGCGGGCTTCAAGATCGGCGTATTCTTCATCAGCGCCCTCATCCGTGTCGCCGAGCTCCTTGCGGATGGCCTTGAGTTGCTCGTGGAGATAGTAGTCGCGCTGGTTCTTGTCCATCTGGCGCTTGACGCGGCCGTCGATGCGAACATTGAGCTTCTGAAGATCAATCTGGGTCAGCAGGAAGTCGATCCCATGACGGAAGCGCGCCGCAAGGTCGACCTCGGCAAGCATCTCCATCTTGGCGGCAGCAAGGCCGGACATCTGGCCACAGACAAGGTCAAGCAGACGCTCGGGATCAGTCTCCGCGTCGAAACGGCCCGCAGGCTCGCTCTTTCCGGTGCCGAAGGAGCCGTATTTCTTCCACTCACTCATCAACTGGCGGCGCAGCGGCTCAAGCGTGCGCTCTGGGGCGTAGACGGTATGGAGGCGGGTGCAGCGAGCCACAAGCGAGCCGTCACGCTCGAAGAGCGAGTCGACGCGATAGCGGGCGAGGCCCTCGACGAGCATCTTCGAGGTGCCGTCAGCCAGGCCGAAGAACTGCATCACGCTTGCGAGCGTGCCGACCCCGTAGCAGTCGTCCTGCTTGGGCGCATCGGTGTCGGGCTCCTTCTGCGTGACCACGAAAACGTACTTATTGTCGGATTGAAAGGCCTTCCTAGCGGCGTTGACGGAAGCCTCGCGCGCCATGAAGACGGGCACCAGCGTCGAGGGGAAGATCACCATGTCCCGCACTGCGACAGCAGGCACTTCAATTTGTTCGGGGTAAATCACTTCCCCGTCGGTCATGTTGTCCAAATCTCTAGTCCTAGTGAATGTTCGGTTCGGTCTTGAATATATGGGGGCCAGAGCCCCCGTTTTCAAGTCGTATGCAGATCAGTTTCGTCAGTCGCGCTCGATGAGCTCAACGGGTGCGCTCTTCTCGACCGTCTCACGCGTAACGCGCGCCCGCGCGATGTTTCCACGCGTCGGAATGTCGAACATGGCATCAAGAAGCACGCCCTCGACGATGGAGCGCAGGCCTCGGGCGCCCGTCTTGCGGGCGATGGCCTTTTCGGCGACCGCCTTGAGCGCGTCGGGTGTGAACTCGAGTTCGACGTCCTCCATGCCGAGCAGGGCCTGATACTGGCGGACGATGGCGTTCTTGGGCTTCGTGAGGATGGCGATGAGCGCCTCCTCGTCGAGCTCCTGAAGCGCAGCGATCACGGGCAGACGGCCGACGAGCTCGGGGATCAGGCCGTACTTCACGAGGTCGGCGGGCTCGACCTGGCTGTACACCTTGGTGAGGCTCTTGTCGCCGTCCTTGCTGAAGACGCGGCCTCCAAAGCCCATCTCCGCCCTTTCGGTGCGGCGGCTGATGATGCTCTGCATGCCGTCGAAGGCGCCGCCGCAGATGAAGAGGATCTGCGAGGTGTCGACCTGAATCATGGCCTTGCCGGGATTCTTGCGGCCGCCCTGGGCGGGCATGCTTGCCACGGTGCCCTCGACGAGCTTGAGCAGCGCCTGCTGCACGCCTTCGCCGGACACGTCGCGCGTGATCGACGGGTTCTCGCTCTTGCGAGCGATCTTGTCGATTTCGTCAAGGTAGATGATGCCTCGCTGGGCGCGCTCGATGTCGCCGTCGGCAGCCTGCACGAGCTTGGCGACGATGTTCTCGACGTCCTCGCCCACGTAGCCCGCCTCGGTGAGCGTCGTCGCGTCGGCAATGGCGAACGGCACGTCGAGCGCACGGGCAAGCGTCTGCGCCAGCAGCGTCTTGCCGGAGCCCGTCGGACCGATCAGAAGAATGTTTGACTTCTGAAGCTCGACGGAGCGCGCAGCGTCCGCCTGGTTCTTCAGTCGCTTGTAGTGGTTGTAGACCGCCACGGATAGCGTGCGCTTGGCGCGCTCCTGACCTACGACGTACTGGTCGAGCAGGTCATAGAGCTCCTTGGGCTTGGGCAGGGGCTTCTCAGCCTCGGGCTTCGCCTCGGGAGCGCTCTCAGGAGTGGGGCCGCTCCTGAGCTCGTCGTTCATCGAGCGGATGCATTCACCGCAGATCAGTTCGCCGCGAATGCCGGAGAAGAGCTCCTTGCACTCGCTCTCGCTGCGGCCGCAGAAGGAACAGGTTCGCATGTCATTCACCTCGATTCCGCTCAAAGCGCCTTTTCAAGCTCGGCGCGCGTCGTGAAGATGCGGTCGACGAGGCCGTAGTTCATGGCCTCCTCGCCCACGAGCCAGTAGTCACGCTCGGTGTCGAGGGAGACTTCGGAAACAGGCTTGCCGCAGTTGTCGGCAAGAATCTGGTTGAGCTCCTGCTTCGTGCGCAGGATCTGGCGGGCGGTAATCTCGATTTCGGTCGCCTGCCCCTGGATGCCGCCGAGCGGCTGATGGATCATGACGCGGGAGTGCGGCAGCGCATAGCGGCGGCCCTTCTCGCCCGAGCTCAGGAGGAGCGCGCCCATCGAGGCGGCAAGGCCCACGCAGATCGTGCAGACCTTCGGACGAATGAACTTCATCGTGTCGTAGATGCCCATGCCGGCGGAAACGGAACCGCCGGGGCTGTTGATGTAGAAGTAGATGTCCTTGTCCGGATTCTCGCTCTCGAGGAAGAGCATCTGTGCAATCACGAGGCTCGCGGACTGGTCGTTCACCTCACCCGTAAGGAAGATGATGCGGTCGCGAAGGAGGCGCGAATAGATGTCGTAGCTGCGTTCGCCGCGGCCGGTGTCTTCAATGACATAAGGGACTAGCATTTTTTTATTCGCCTTGTGGAAAAAGGGGTATCTGCCGATTGTAGCGGAGCGAGCGGAAAAGCTCCCGCCTGCGGACCACGGAAAAGAAAAAAGAGGCATCCGGCGTGTTGTCCGTGATGCCTCTCGAGTCGATCAGGGCCGGCGCGGCAGGCCGCGCCCGCAAGTCTGACGTTGTCCCGTTCGTTAGAACTGGCCGGCCATCAGCTTGTCGAATTCAACCGTTTCCTCAACGGTCTTGGCCTTGGCGAGGATCCATTCGGTCACGTTGTTTTCCGTGGCCTGGGCGCGGAGGTTGCCCACGCGGTTCTGGTCCTTCATGATGTACTCGATGACTTCTTCCGGCTTTTCGTAGCTGGAAGCGATATCGGCGGCGATTTCACGAACCTGTTCGTCGGAACCGGAGATATTTTCCTGAGAGATCAGGGCTTCGACGAAGAGGCCGAGGCGCACGCGGCGTTCAGCCTGCGGCTTGAAGGCGTCGACGGGCATGGCGGGCATCTTCTTGACGTCGATGCCGCGGCCGGCGAGGTCGCTTTCCATCTGCTGGCGGAGGGCTTCGCACTGGTCGTTCACGAGAACGGTCGGAAGGGCGAAGTCGCAGGCGTTGGCGGCGGCTTCCATCACTTCGGCCTTGGTCTTCGTTTCGAGGCGGGCCTTGACTTCGCGTTCGAGGTTGGCGCGGATTTCAGCGCGCATGGCTTCAACACCACCCTTGACGCCGAGGCTGGCGGCGAATTCGTCGTCAACTTCCGGGTAGGCGGGTTCGGCGACTTCGACGACTTCAACGTCGAATTCAACGGCCTGACCTTCGAGTTCCTTGATGCCGTAGTCGGCGGGGAAGGTCATCGGGAAGGTCTTCTTTTCACCGGCAGCCATGCCCGTGACGGCGGCTTCGAACTCGGGGAGCATGCGGCCCTGGCCGAGAACGAACACGTAGCCTTCGGCGGAACCGCCCTGGAATTCAACGCCGTCCTTCTTGCCCTTGAAGTTGAGCTTGACGCGGTCGTCGTTGGCGGCGGCGCGTTCCACGACGTTGTACGTGGCGCGCTGGCGGCGCATGACGTCAATCGTCTTTTCGACTTCGGCGTCCGTCACCGGGCAGACGTAGCGCTTGAGTTCGACGGCGGAGAAGTCGGGAACCTGAACGTCAGGGAACACTTCGAACTTGGCCGTGAAGTGCATGTTCTCCTTGTCCTCTTCGTTCTTGGCGGCGTCGATGCGCGGATAGCCGGCAATGCGGAGCTCGCTTTCGGAGGCGGCCTTCTGCCAGGCTTCGCCGACGAGCTGGTTGATGGCTTCGTCATAGGCCTGCATGCCGTACATGCGGCGGACCTGAGCGGCCGGAACGTGACCCTTGCGGAAGCCCGGGAGCTTGGCGTTCTTGCCGTAGTTCTTCAGGGCCTTTTCGGTGAGTTCTTCAGCGGAAGCGTAGGAAACGACCAGATCGAGCGTGCGTTCGAGCGGGTTGACCTTGGCGACCTCTTCGGTCTTGACGGTTTCTTGTTCAGTCATCGCAGTAGTCTTTATAAAAGTCCGCCCGCTTGACGCGCGGCGGAATTTGTGGAAGAGATCCGTCCCTTTGCAGAACGGACCGCGTGAAAAATCCTTTCCAGAGCGAAGCGCACCCGCATGCGGCGGACCGTCGTTCGTTCTCTTCTATAAAAAGAGCATCCGCCGGCTTCTGATGTCGGCGGACCTGAATTTTTTAATTATAGCGGAGAAATTCAGCTGTTGTTTCAACGGGTTCCTGCGGGAAACCCGCTCCCCGCACTGAATTCGGCCTCGATTCAGGCGCCGTCCTCCTCTTGTGCAGGAGACGCCTTCCTCCGCATCCGCACGGCCAATTGCTTACAATTCCTGCGACGAGGCTCTTTCGAGCTTGCTAGAATTTTTCTCCCGTTCAATCCGGCCTGCGCCGGCCCTCATCTTCCTCCTGCCTTCAGAACCATGCGGTCCCGTCTTTCCCTTCTGACCATCTCCTTCGCCATGCTCTCCCTTCTTGCAGGCTGCGCAACTGCGCCCAGGGGGACGAACACTGATGCAGGGACGCAACAGGAAGTCACGAGTACCCGCCGTCACACGACCGCAGAACGCTTTGCAAAGACCACCGACAACGAACTCTACAACGAGAGGATCGCTCAGGTGTCAAGGGACATACGCGCCATCTGCACCTCGCCAGCAAACCGTCCTTACTATGCGAAGACGCCCTGCCTGCCCTCGGGCATGACGGAAGCTCACCTCAAGGACGGCTCGCGCATCACCCCGGAGGCGCGACGCGTCGCTGAGCGCGTCTTTGCAAGCCTGCACAAGCTCAACGAGGACACCCGCAGCCTGATGATCTCCTCGGGAGACGCCCACCTCATCAAGCTTGCGCGCCATTCCCGTGAAATGGTCGATCCAAAAATCTCCGCCCTGCAGTCCTCGCTTCTCAAGGGCGCCATGACCTGGGCCGAGTACAACCGCGCCCGTCTCGAGGTCTACGATGCAAGCAGGACGGGCGCTCCCGCCGAATGACACGCCATCAGGCTCAAGGTCAGGACATCCGCGCCCTGAATTCCTGTAGAATGCGTTGTTCGTGCGGGGATGGCGAAATTGGTAGACGCACCAGGTTTAGGTCCTGACGCCGTTGAGGCGTGTCGGTTCGAGTCCGATTCCCCGCACCAAGGATTAAGAAAGAAAAGGGAGACGCTTCCGAGTGTCTCCCTTTTCTTCATTCAGCCCGCCGCAGGGCAAATGGGGCGCGGCCGTGCGCACCCCTTCACAAGTCAGTGCTTGTGACCGCAACCGCAGCCGCAGGCGCCTTCCTCGTGATGATGGTGATGATGCTCTTTACCGTCATGATGATGGTGGTGCTCGCCGCAACCGCACTCATCTTCATGGTGGTGATGATGTTCGCCACAGCCGCAACCACACGCTTCCTCGTGGTGATGGTCATGACCGCCGCAACCGCAGCCGCATTCCTCTTCGGCATGATGGTGGTGATGGCCGCCACAGCCGCAGCCGCACTCTTCCTCGTCGTGGTGGTGCCCGCCGCAGCCACAGCCGCATTCCTCTTCGCCGTGATGGTGATGATGACCGCCGCAGCCGCAACCGCCGCCACAGCCGCAGCCGCCTGCATGACGCTCGATGCGGACGGGTTCGAAGGCCTCTTCGACCTCGGTGACCTCGAGACCGATCATGCCGAGCATCTTGGCGATGTTCGGGAGCGGCCGAACGGCGAAGCCCTCGGGAGCTTCGGCCACTTCGACGCCGCGGTTGATGAGGGCGCCGACGGCCTCCTGCATCGTGCGCAGGTCGCCCGTCACGTGAAGAACCTTTTCAACGGCGGGACGCACGACCCAGAACTGGCCTGCGTCGTCAACGAAAACGTCGTTGACGAAGAGCGGGCGCTTTTCCTCAACGGAGACGGCGATCACGCCTTCGGGCGTTTCAAAGGAGTCCTCCCAGGCCATGCGCTGGGCGGACGTGAGAACGAGCTGCTTGGCGCGGGCGAGAATGGGCTGGGCAGGGGCCGCTTCGGGCGGCAGGAGCTTGGTAAAAGTCGTCATTTTGAATTCCTGTGAGGCCGGCGCCTCGCGAAGCGACAGGCTTCGCCCTCAGGCGCCGACAAGTGTCTACCCATTTTAAGCAAAGAGAATCATTCGCGTGTAAGAAAACTTTGCGCCCGGCAAAGGCTATTCGACAGCGGCCGCCAGCGCATCGGAAAGACGGTCGACGGCAATGACCTCGAGGCCCTCGACGGGCGTTCTCGGCGCATTGGCGCGCGGAATCACGGCCTTTGCGAAGCCAAGCTTCGCCGCCTCACGAAGCCTTTCCTGACCTCTGGGCGCAGGCCTGATTTCTCCGGCGAGGCCCACTTCGCCAAAGACAACGAGACCGCGGCGCAGGGGCTTGTTTCGAATGCTCGAATAGATGGCGCACAAAAGCGCGAGGTCGGCCGCTGGCTCCGAGATCTTCACGCCGCCCACGGCGTTGACGAAGACGTCCTGATCAAAGCAGCCCACGCCCGCGTGGCGGTGCAGGACCGCAAGAAGCATGGCAAGGCGCTGCGAGTCCACGCCGAGGGCAAGCCTCCTCGGCGCAGGCAGGTGCGTGGCGTCGACGAGCGCCTGAATCTCAACGAGAAGCGGGCGAGTGCCCTCCTGCGTCACCAGCACGCTCGACCCGGGAATGTCGGACTTGTATTCGGAGAGGAAGATGGCCGACGGGTTCGTCACGCCGCGAAGACCGTGATCCGTCATGGCGAAGACGCCGAGCTCGTTCACGGCGCCGAAGCGGTTCTTGAAGGCGCGCACGAGACGGAAGTTCGAGTGCTGGTCGCCCTCGAAATAGAGCACCGTATCGACGATGTGCTCGAGAATTCGAGGACCGGCAAGAGAGCCATCCTTGGTGACGTGACCGACGAAGATGAGGGTCGTACCCACGGTCTTGGCCATGCGCGTGAGTCTTGCGGCGCACTCGCGCACCTGGGAAACGGAACCCGGCGCGCTGTCAAGCTGGCTTGAGAAGATGGTCTGGATCGAGTCGATCACGACGTACTCGGGCTTGCGGCTAGAAATCACGCTCTCGATATGCTCGAGCTCGATTTCACTCATGAGGGTGAGGCCGCGGGGCTCGAGCTGAAGGCGCTGCGCCCTGAGCGCGATCTGCGTGGGGCTTTCCTCGCCCGAAACGTAAAGCGCCGAATGGCCGAGCTCGACGAGTCTGGCCATGACCTGCAGCAGAAGCGTCGACTTGCCGATGCCGGGGTCGCCGCCGATCAGGGCGACGCATCCCTTCACAAGCCCGCCTCCCATGACTCGGTCGAATTCGCCGAGTCCCGTCACGGTGCGGGGGATCTCCTCGATCGCCACGTCGGAGAGGTCCTGCAGGGAGCCCGTCGTGTCGACGAAGCCGCCTGCGGAGCGCGGGGAGCCCGCACCGTAGCGGGCGGCGATGCCCTGCGCCACCTTGAACTCCTGGAGCGTGTTCCAGGCCTTGCAGTGCGGGCACTGTCCCTGCCACTTGGCAGTCGTGCCGCCGCACTCATTGCAGACGAATTCGGTTCTGGTCTTGGTCGTGCGAGGTGCCATCGGTTGCCGTATGTCGGTTGTCAGTGCTTGATTTGAAGCGGAACGCGGCGTGCAAGCGCGCAGATGAGCTCATAGCCGATCGTGCCTGCAGCGGCCGCCACTCGGTTGACGGGCAAGTGCCTGCCCCAGAGCTCCACGCGGCTGCCGAGGCCTGCGGACGGGATGTCGGTGATGTCGATCTCGAGCATGTCCATCGAGACGGCGCCCACGAGCGGCGCGATGGCGCCCTCGACCCACGTGGGAGAGCCGTCGGGCATCGAACGTGGATAACCGTCCGCGTAGCCGCAGGCAACGATGCCCACGCGCGTGGGACGCTTGGCGATCCAGCGCGAGCCGTAGCCCACGGCCTCGCCCGGCGCAATCTCCTGAACGGCGATGATCTTCGCCGAGAGCGTCATGGCGGGAATGAGGCCGAGCTCCTCGGAGGAAATGTGGGAGTCAGGGCTCACGCCGTAAAGCGCAACGCCCGCACGCACGCCGTCACCTCCCACTTCGGGATGCCAGAGGATGGCAGCGGAGTTGGCCATGCAGGCCGCCGTGGCGGAATGCGCGAGCCTGCCCATGCGGGTGAGCTGTCGGGAGACCGATGCGGGCGCATCGCCGAGATAGCTCGGCTCGGCGTTGGCAAAGTGCGTGACGACGCCCATCACCTTCACGCCCGGAATGGACGTGAGGAGGTCGTAGATCGTGCCCACCTCGACGGGCAGGAAGCCCAGACGGTTCATGCCCGAGTTCACCTTGATGTGAACCTTCACCTCACGCAGCTGGAGACGCTTGAGAATGTCGATCTGCCACATGGAGTGGACGACCGTCTCGACGTCAAGGTCCTGAAGCGGCTCGATGTCCGTTTCATCGAAGAAGCCCTCCAGAAGCAGCACGCGCTTGTGCCAGCCCGCGCGGCGCGCGCGTTCGGCGTCGCACAGGTCGATGGTCGCAAAGCCGTCCGCATCGGCGAAGGCCTCGACGGCATTCTCAAGACCGTGGCCGTAGGCATTGGCCTTGACGACCGCCCAGAGGGTGCGATCGCCGACACTCTCACGAAGGCGGGCAAGATTGTGCTTCAGCGCCTGAATATCAATTTCAGCGTATATGGGACGGGGCACTCGAATACTCTTCTTTCATAAGTCAAGGGAACCCGCACGGGGCGTCTCGTGCAGAAACCCGTTAATGTTACTCGCCTGCGCCGCGATTCGTTCGAATTTCACAATTTGAAAGTGACTCGGCCCACCTCCCGCCTCTCCCCGTTCTCGGAAGGAATTTGCACCGAATGTTTACGTACGCCCTCAGGCAAGGTAGACTTAACGGATTGACCTCCAAGGTAGACTTAACGGATTGACCTCCAACCATTCAGGCTCATTCACAGGCTTTTATGAACCGCGGCTTCTATACCATCATGTGCGCGCAGTTCCTGTCGTCTCTGGCCGACAACGCACTGCTCATCGCTGCCATCGCCCTTCTGACGAGCATCAACGCTCCTGACTGGATGACGCCGCTCCTCAAGCTCTTTTTCGTGGTGAGCTACGTGTGCCTCGCCGCCTGGGTGGGCATCTTCGCAGACTCGATGCCCAAGGGCCGCGTCATGTTCCTGACGAACTTCGTCAAGGCGGTCGGCTGCCTGCTGATGCTCTTCGGCGGCCACCCACTTCTCGCCTACGCGATCGTGGGCGTGGGCGCTGCGGCCTACTCGCCCGCGAAGTACGGCATTCTCACCGAGCTTCTCCCGCCGCAGAAGCTCGTTGTCGCCAACGGCTGGATCGAGGGCCTCACGGTTGGTTCCATCATTCTCGGCGTTGTGCTCGGCGGTGTTCTCATCAAGCCTGAGATCGCACAGTCCATCCTCGATTTGTTCCATCTTGATGCTCTCGGCCTGTCGAGCTTTGCCGAGGCCGCCATCTTCGCAATCGCCTTCGTCTACCTCGCCGCCTCGGCCGTCAACCTCGCCATTCCCGACACGGGCGTGCGCTATCCCCCGCAGAAGTTCGACCCCGTCGACTCCATCAAGGGCTTCGTCAAGAGCTGCCGTCTTCTCTGGAGCGACCGTCTCGGTCAGATCTCCCTCTCCGTCACGACGCTCTTCTGGGGCGCAGGCGCAGTGCTTCAGTTCCTCGTTCTCAAATGGTGCGACCACGCGCTCGGCATGGATCTCTCTCAGGGTGCCGTCATGCAGGCCGTCGTGAGCCTCGGCATCGCCGTCGGCGCCTTCCTCGCCGCCGCCAAGGTTCCTCTCAAGAAGTCCCTCAACGTTCTGCCCATGGGCATCTGCATGGGCGTGCTCGTCGTGGGCGCCTCCTACTTCACGCGCGACATTGCGCCCGCAGGCGGCCTCTCGCTCTTCGGCTTCGAGCTTTCCTGGGCCGTCATGATCGCCGGCCTCATCATGATCCTCGTGGGCATCTGCGCGGGCTTCTTCGTCGTTCCGATGAACGCGCTCCTGCAGCACCGCGGCCATGTCCTCATGAGCGCGGGACGCTCCATCGCCGTTCAGAACTTCAATGAGAACTCCTCCATCCTCGTGATGCTCGGCGTCTACTCCCTGCTCATCAAGGCCGACCTCTCGGTTCCCGCCACGATGATGATCTTCGGCGTCTTCGTGAGCATCTCCATGCTGCTCGTCATCCTCAAGCACCGCCGCAATCAGGCCGAGTACGACAGCACCCACCTGATCGGCGAAGGCACCCGCCACGTGACTGAAGAGCACTGATCAGCATCACCAAGGCACCCTCCCGAACGGGCCCTGCACGACAGCACGGGCACGTTTCTGTTCATGGCTCCCAGCCATGAAGCGCAAAAAGCCAAACGCCCTCTCCTCGCCAGCAAACAACACAGCAACCACCTGCCCCCATCGAAAGCCCCCTCAAAGCCTTAGGAAACGCGAGTACAAGAAAAAGCGGACCGCCTCCACGTCGGGAGAACGGTCCGCCTGAAGACGTCAGGAGAAAGTCCCTGTCTTATGCGGCGGCGGGAACTGCCTCGTCATCCTTTTCATCCTTGCCGAGATCATGGTTCACCATGGCTGCGACCGTGGAGTCGGACCAGACGTTGAGCGTCGTTTCGATCATGTCGATGACGGCGTAGAAGGGCAGGATCACGCCCATGAGCATGATGGGCACGTTCATGCTTGCGAGAAGACTCGCCGAAAGGAAGAAGCAACCCATCGGAACGCCTGCGTTGCCCACGGCCGCGAGGGTCGAGATCAGGATCCAGGCGGCGAGCATCGGCAGCGTCACCTCGGCACCCGCATTCTGCATCAGGTAGACGACCGTAACGAGGATGAAGGCGGCGCAGCCGTTCATGTTGATCGTCGTGCAGATCGGCAGCACGAAGCGGGAGACGGGGCGAGCGACGCCCACGTTGTTTTCCGCGCAGGACATCGTGACGGGCAGCGTGCCGGCGGAGGACTTCGAGAAGAAGGCGACGGCAAGCGCAGGCGCCATGCCCTTGGCGACGCGGATCGGATTGACGCCGCGGGCAAGCATGAGAAGCGGAAGCACGACGAGCATCTGGACGAAGTTGGCGGCGAGAATGACGCCGAAATAGGTGCCGAGACCGCCGATCTCAACGCCCTTGTTCATCTCGACGACAAGTGCAGAGATGAAGCCGAAGATGCCGATCGGAAGCACGCGGATGAGCCACTTCACGAGAATGAAGAGGACCTCCTGAGCGCCCGTGAAGAAGGCAAGCAGCACCTCCTGCGAGCGGCTGTCGCGCGGCAGGCGGGAGATTGCGATGCCGATGGCGGCGGAGACGAGCAGGACAGAGAGCACGTTCGCGGAGAGGAACGGCGCCAGGAAGTTGTCCGGAATCACGGACTGGATGTATTCGAGATAGGAGTGCTCCGCCACCTGCGGCGCGATGGCGCCCGCCGTCATGGCGACGTTGGCGGGAGACATGGCGACGTAGAGGACGGCGGCGAGCGTGGCCGCCAGAATCGTCGTGAAGAGCGTGTAGAAGATCGTGTGGCGGAAGATGCGACCAGACTCGCTCGAACGGGAGATCGAGGCGAGCGTCGCGATGATCGACACGGCGATGATCGGAATGCTGATGAACTTGAAGAGGCGAATGAAGATCGAGCTCACGAAGTCCGCGAATGCATGGATAGTCTCGCCGCCCCAGAGGCCGCTGCAGACGCCGAGCACGATCGCAACGAGATAGGCGGCCGCCATGGCGGTCTGGGAACCCTTGACGCGGGGCCTGGCTTCGTCGGGGGATTGAGTCATCTGGGAGTTTCCTTCTTGTTTTTGAAAAACTGCAGTGCTGCGGATCCGCAACAGTCTTTTCGAAGTGTATACCCGAGTAACTCGCTCAGGTATATCCGCACATCCTCATTTTGCGTCAACAAAAATCAGGCATGCTTTCCCGGCCTGCAGCAGTAGCGAACCGACCCATCTAAGCACAACTGCCTAGTTCGACTCACCGTAATCCAAAGGCGTCTGCCCCGCAGGGTAACGCCGCCTTCTGACGACAACAGACGAAAAAGAGGCGGAAGACCGTGAGACCAGTCCTCCGCCTGTCAAAAGGCCTTCCGGAGAAAAAGGAAAAACCGGAAGGCATTCCAAGACAACTTGTTCCGTCTTCGCCCTTTTTCTCTCAGAGCCCAATGAGGCGCTCGGGATGGGAGTAGACGTTGGCGCGGCTGCGACGGCAGAAGGCCGCAAGCGTGATCCCGCACTCTCGTGCAAGTTCGACGGCGAGCGCCGTCGGTGCGGAGACGGCGAAGATGATCTCGACGCCGCACATGGCCGCCTTCTGAACCATTTCGTAGGAGGCTCTGGAACTGATGACAAGCGCGCCGTCACGCCAGCCCCTGCGGGCACGAAGACCGAGCAGCTTGTCAAGCGCGACATGCCTGCCGACGTCTTCGGCGCCGCCCGCAAAGCTTCCGTCGGGACGAACCCAGACGGCGGCGTGGGTGCAGCCCGTGATGCCGCCGAGGCGCTCGACACGCTCCAGATAGCCGAGGGCGTCGGCATAGGCCGCCATCGGGAAGGTCTGCTCGTGCGGCACGACCCGCTTTTCGCGCACGGCCTCTCCAAGACTTTCGACGCCGCAGATGCCGCAGCCCGTGCGGCCCGTCATCGAGCGGCGGCGGTCCTTGAGCTTCCAGAAGCATTCGGACGAAATCGTGAGGTCCACCTCGATGCCGCCGCGGCAGGCCTCGCGCACCTCGCAGGCATAGAGATGCGAGGCGTCGGGAATGATGCCCTCGGCAAGCGAGAAGCCGAGCGCGAATTCTTCGAGCATCGAGGGAGAGGCCATCATGACGGCGTGCGAGATGCCGTTGTAGACAAGCGCAACGGGAACCTCCTCTGCCACCCAGTCGAGCGCAGGCTCGTCTGCATTCATGCGAAAGACCTCGACCTCGCGGGCCCCCAGACGCTCGACGCCGCCCATGGAGACGGGCATGCAGGTCCCCGCCTCAATGGCGGTCGCAAGCGCGTGTTCGGCCTTGTTCAAATAAGCGCATCCCATGTTCGTCTCCCGTGCGTTTCGTGCCAGCGGCGTCTCGTTGCGGAAATATTGATCCTCAGGCTTCCTTGCCCTCAACGGCGTTCTGATAGAAGAGCTCAAGCCCCGTCATGACGATCTGCTCGACGTCGGCGCAGAAGTTGAGCTCCTCTCCCGCGAAGATCGTCGGGAAGGCGGCATGACAGCCGGCGCAGACGTGCAGGCGGCGCGTTTCGTCGGTCTCGTCATGGATGTAGGAGAGGTCCGACACGGCCTGATCGCCGCAGACGGCGCAGCGGATGCGCTCGAAGACCCAGTGTGCGCCGCAGCACGTGCACCAGAGCTGCTTGACGTGCCCGTTGAGCGGCGTGTCGGTCACGCTCGCGACGGCGGCGTCGGAGCCGCAGACGGGGCAGTGAAGCGGACGGTTGTGATGCGTCGTGTCGGTGCCCGTTCTGGCGATGCGGCGGCTGCCTTCGTCGGCCGCCTCGTCAAGGAAGACGCGAAGCGCGAGGCCGAGCACGGGAAGAAGGAAGATGTCAAGAAGGGCGTCCTCGCCCGCGTGCACCTCGACGGCATGGAGATACCCCATCGGATCGCGACCTGCGCTCTCAAGGAGCTCAGCCGACGCAAAGCGCGTCCAGTCGATGGCTCGGCAGGCTTCGAGCATGTCGCCCTCGATCTCGTCGTTGTCGAGAAGGGCCGCCGCGATGGCGTCGACCGTCTGCAGGAAGCGCTCCGAGTCAATCGTGACGGGACGGAGCGAGAGAAGCGTCTCCTTGCCCAGACGGGCGGCCTCGATCTCTTCGTCAGTCCACTCGGGAGCTTCAGCGGCAAGCTGTGCGCGCAGATCCGCCGCCTTGAGCAGCGCGGGCGCAAAGAGCGCGAGACGCGCGACGACGCTTTCGTCCTGGTGACCGGCGGCACGGGCAAGGGCCCTTTCGATCGACTTGCGGTTGAGCATGTGACTTTCCTTTTTTTCAAGGCACTCCGTGCCGTAAGCCCGGAATGCGCGTTTTCTGATTGTGGATTCGGCGCCTCTTCGGGCGTCCGGAAAGAGGTCTCCAAGTCTCTAGAGGCCTCTTTCCGGACGAGCCCCCTGCGGGGCCCGTCCGGGGGTCGTCGGCGTCGCAGAAGCACCGGCGGCTCTTTCGGAGAGTTCGGAAAAGCTTCCCCTTACTTTTCCTTGCCGTCCTTTTCAACGGTCACGTTCTTGCCAAGGGCGATTTCCTCATTCGCCCAGTAGCCCCAGTGGTAGACCGCGTCGGACTCGCTCACCTTGCCGTCGCCGAACATGATGCGGGCGGTGCCGCGATACGGCTGGAAGATGCCGGCGCCGAGATAGATGTGGGCGATGCCGACAAAGACGGTGAGGAAGAAGAACACGTCATGCACGAGGTGTGCAAGAAGCAGCGTTTCAGGGGCGAAGTCGACCTTGAGGCCGGAGCCGGTCGGGAACCCCGTGTTGAGCCAGAGCACGATGCCCGAGAGCGCGAGCATGATGCAGAAGAACAGCAGGGCGCCGTCGGCGAGACGCTGGGCGGACTTCACGTGGTGCTGCGGGGGCATGTGAACCTTGCCCGGCGCAAACAGATAGAACGGGAATTTCATGGCCCAGGTCACGTCGTCCTTGTCCCACTTGCCGAAGATGTCCTCCTTGAAGAGGTGCACGAAGCCGGCGGGCGACTTCAGCACGGCGAAGAGCGGAACGAGGATGAACGGAACCGCGAGGACGCGATGGAGCATGCGCATGGTCTGGGTGAACTCACCGCCCATAATGCCGCCGCCGAGGCTCGGAACGAACACGAACACGCCGGTGACCGCGAGCAGGATGCAGGCGACGGCGGCAACGCCGTGAGTCACGCGGGTGAGCAGAGAGTGACGCTGAATGTATCTGGTCATTCTGAGTCTCCTATTACTTGCCGGAGGCTTCTTTTTCAAGAAGCTCCTTGACTTCACGATCGGCGGTGGCGCGCTGTTCAGGCGTCCAGTGCTTCTTGGCTTCCTCGACGGTCACCTTTTCGCGGCGGTAGCCGGTGGCGGCGACGAAGGAAACGGCGAGGCCGGCGAGCACCGCAGCGGTGCCGATACCGGTCACCGTGCGCATGGCGTTCATCATGCCGATCATCTTGTTGGGCTTGGGATCGGTCGGGAGGCCATAGGCTTCGTGACCGAACTGGCAGACCTGCAGCACGTGCAGACCGCCCATCTCGTTGACGCCGTAGAGCTCGGCCTTGTCAAAGCCCTTCTTCTTGAGGAACTCGACTCGCTTCTGACCGAGCGCGATCATTTCGTCGCGCGGGCCGAACTTGAGCGCCTCAGGCTGGCAGGTCTTGACGCAGGCCGGGATGCCGCCCTCTTCGAGACGGTCGATGCAGAGCGTGCACTTGTCCACGCAGCCGTCCATCGGACGGAAGCGGGGCACGTCGAACGGGCAGGCGGACTGGCAGTACGTGCAGCCGTTGCACTTGTCCGTGTCGTACGCGACGACGCCGTTCTCCTTCTTGTAGAGGGCGCCGGACGAGCAGATCGCAACGCAGGCGGCGTCCGTGCAGTGGTAGCACGAGCGGCGGCCGATTGCGAAGTTGATCGGCTGGTACTTGTTGCCGGACTCCTTCTCGTCGAACGTCATCACGAGACGCGTGTCGCCGTTGAGGTCAGGCGGGTTCTGATACGTGCCCGAGAACTTGTTCTCGTTGAGGCCGAGCTTCGAGGGAAGCATGTTCCACTGCTTGCACGCAACCTGGCAGCCCTTGCAGCCGGTGCAGTGCGAAGAGTCGAACAGCATGGCGACTTCTTTAGTGTTTGCCATCATTCATCTCCATTGGCACGCCGTCAGGCTGCCTTCTCAAGGTTGACAAGGAACGCCTTGTATTCCGGAATGTACGAGTTCGGGTCACCGACGTTGGGAGTGAGGTCGTTCACGTTGTCGCCGGTGGCGAGCTTCGTCGCCCAGGAGAAGTGGTGCGGCATGCCGACCACGTGCGTGAGCTTGCCGTCGATCATCATCGGCTTCATGCGGATGGTGATCATGGCGTCGACCACGACGGAGCCTCGGTTGTTCCAGACTCGGACCTTGTCGCCCGGACGAATGCCCTTTTCCTTCGCAAGCTCTTCGGAAAGCTCGATGAAGTTGCTCGGGATGAGTTCGTTGAGCCACGGGATGTTGCGGGTCTGCGTGCCGGACTGCCAGTGCTCGACGACGGAGTAGGTCGTGACCACGTACGGGTAGTCCTTGATGCTGCCGCGGCGGACCGACGGGTCCTCCGTGAAGCGAGCGCACGGGTTGCCGCCTGCACCGTTGAGGAGGTTCTTCACCGGAGCCTCATGCGGTTCGAAGTGCTCGGGCAGCGGACCGTCGGCCATCGAGTAGGCGAAGAGACGGGCGTTCTGCTCCCAGGTCATGAAGAAGGCGTTGTCGTCGGGGGCCTTGGCCGTGACGAAGTCGCCCACGTCGTTCTGGAGCCACTTCTTGCCGTCCCATTCGACGAGCACGCGCTTCGGATCCCAGGGCTTGCCCTTCGGGTCGGCGGAGCAGCGGTTGTAGAGGATGCGGCGGTTGGCGGGCCAGGCGAAGGACCAGCCGGGGAAGAGACCGAGACCGGTCGGGTCTTCCTTCGAGCGGTTTGTCATCGGCTGCTTCATCGGGTCGAGCTTCTGGGACTCGTTGTTGTAGTAGCCCGAGAAGATCCACATGCCGCAAGCGGTCGTGCCGTCAGCCTGAAGCTGGCCGTAGCCCTTGAGGAGCTTGCCGTCGCCGACCGTGTAGCCGTTGAGGGCCCAGCAGAGGGCGCGCAGATCGGGTTTGCCGTCGATCGTGTAGTCGAAGTTCGTCTTCAGGATCTGATCCGGGCAGGCGCCGCCTTCCTTCTTGTAGAGCTCGACGATGTTCTTCCAGAGAAGCATCATCATCTCGAAGTCGGAACGGCATTCTCCCGGCGGCTCGATGGCCTTTTCACGCCACTGGATCCACCGACCGGAGTTGTTGATGGAGCCGATTTTTTCATAGATGAGCGCGGCGGGAAGGAAGTAGACCTCGGTCTTGACGTCCTCGGGCTTCATGTCCGGAGCTTCCCAGAAGGTCGAGGTCTCCGTCTGGAACCAGTCAGCGACGACGAGCCAGTCGAGGTTGGCCATCGAGTGGCGGGCGTGCTTGCCGTTCGGGGTGGAATGCATCGGATTCATGCCCCAGCAGAAGTAGCCCTTGATCTTGTTGTCGCGCATGTCGTTGAACGACATGATCGTGGAGTAGTCGCCGTAGTCGAGCTTCGGGCTGATCTTCGGCAGCAGGTCGTAGCAGTAGTCGTTCTCGACCGTGGCGTTGGCGCCGAACCATTCGCGAAGCTGGGAGATCCAGAACTTCGGCTTGTTGGCATAGTAGCCCGCGGCGTACGTTTCCTTCGAAAGATAGTCGGCGAGCTTCGGGTGAGCCTTGCCGGTCGGCCAGGAGAGATAGGCGGGAGCCTGATGCGAGCTTGCGCCGACGTCGGTCGAACCCTGAACGTTCGGTTCGCCGCGAAGGGCGTTGATGCCGCCGCCCGCTATGCCGATGTTGCCGAGCAGAAGCTGGATGACGCACATGGCGCGGCAGTTCTGGGAGCCGTAGGTGTGCTGCGTCTGACCGAGGGCGTAGAGGATGGAGCCCGCCTTGTCGGGACGGCCGGTGGAGGCGAAGACCTCCCAGACCTTCTTCATGACGTCGGGATCCATGCCGGTGACGCGCGTGACGAGCTCGGGCGTGTAGCGGGCATAGTGACGCTTCATGACGTTGAGGACGCAGTTCGGATCCTGAAGGGTCATGTCGCGCTTGAGGACCTTGAGGTCAGGCGTCTTGAACTTCGGCGTGCCCGGACGGTTGACCCAGGCGAAGGCGGAGCCTTCGGAAGTGTCCCAGACGGCCTTGTGTTCGACGTCGTAGCCCCAGGTTTCATTGTCGTAGCGCTTCGTTTCCGGATCCCAGCCGGAAAAGAGGCCGTGATCGACGTCGAACTTGAAGTCGGGACGCAGCAGGCAGGCGGCGTTCGTGTAGTGCAGGACGTATTCCTTCTGGAAAAGGTCGTTCTGCAGGATGTAGTTGATCAGGCCGCCGTAGAAGGCAAGGTCGGAGCCCGGACGGATGCGGGCGTAGATGTCGGCGCGGGCGGCCGAACGGGAGTAGCGCGGATCGACCACGATCCACGTGGCGCCCTTGTCTTGGGCGCGCTCGACCCAGCGGGAGGAGAGCGGATGGTTTTCGACGTTGTTCGAACCGATCGACATGATGACGTCGGAGTTGGCGAAGTCGCACCAGTGGCTCGTCATGGAGCCGCGGCCGAACGACGGCGCAAGACCGGAAACGGTCGAAGAGTGACAGACGCGGGTCTGGTTGTCGATGGCGAGGACGCCGAGGCTGCGCGCGAACTTCTGCACGAGCCAGCCTTCCTCGTTGTTAAGCTGGGCGGCGCCTAGGCTGGCGATGCCGTCGCAGCGATTGACCGTCACGTCGCCTTCCTTCTCGACGAAGGTGGCGTCGCGAGTCTTCTTGACGTGCCTGGCAATTTCAAGAGCGGCCTGATCCCAGGAAAGACGCTCCCAGGTCTTGCTGCCCGGACGGCGAACCATCGGATAGAGCACGCGGTCCGGATGAAGCTGGGCGCGGCGATCCTTCGTCACGATGTTGCGAAGGCCCCACATGGCGGCGCCCTTCGGGCACAGGCCGCCAAGGTTGACCGGATGATCCGGGTCGCCTTCAAGATTGATGAGTTCGCCGTTTCGCGTCGAGCAGATCGTGCCGCAGCCGCCTGAGCAGTAGCAGCAGATGTTCGTCGTTTCATTCACGCTGGTGAGCTTGTAGGGCTTCTTGGAGCCGCCGGCCGCATGGGCAGCCGCGCCGGCAAGACCGGACGCAGCACCGCCGCCGAGAAGCAAACCACGCTTGAGAAAACTTCTGCGAGATACTTCCATGGGGGATCCTTCTTGGAAAGTTGTTGTTCTTGCCGTCGCATGAGCGATGCACCGAATCAGGGGCGGCGCATCGCGGCGGTGATTTTCGTCATGACAGAGGGGGACTCCGTCGACACAGAGAGTCTGCCCTCATGTCGAATTCATGACAACCCTACTCTCGCAGTAGTTTTCAACCAAAAGCCCCCTCCCTTAGCTTTAATACATCTACCACCTGAGAGGTACTTCTGACGAAGGGTCTTCAACGGGAAACTCATTTCTGCAGGAGAGCCCCGCTATTCACAATGAAAATAGCGAGTTGTCCAAAGATCACATGGCCGGCATACCGCATTCACGGTATTCTCAGGTTTTCAAGTCCGCCTGCCCGAAGCGTTTGCGGAAAACGCCACTGCGCCCTTCTCTTTTTTTTGCTATTCTTTTGCCTACGGGTTTACCCGAGACCTGCAAAGGGCGAACGACGCCCAACCTTCAAAGACTGTCTTCAGCTCGAAACCACACCATGCTCAACAGCGGACACGGTCATCAGACCCTCGGCAAACTTCTTTCGCGCTGCCTTCGCGGCGCGGCGGGCATTGCCGCCGGCATCGGCCTTGCAGCGGCAGCCACATCGGCCCTTGCCGCCGACGCGCACTGCGACGTGGTCGTGATCGGTGCGGGCGGCTCAGGTCTCACGTCGGCGCTCTCCGCAGCCGAAGCGGGCGCGAAGGTAATCGTCGTCGAGAAGATGCCCTTCATTGGAGGCAACACCGTTCTTGCCACGGGCTTCATGCTCGGCGTCCCGAAGGGCGAACCCCGCGAGCTCGAGCTGCTCGAGAGCGACATGATCCGCAAGGGCGGCCGCACGACCGATCAGGCCCTTCTCACACGCATCGTCTCCGGCTCGGGCGAAGCCGTTGAATGGCTTCGCAGCTACGGCGCCGAACTCGAGCCCCTCTGCATCACCCGCGACGACAGCCTTCAGACGGCCTGCAACCTCAATGAGGACGGCACGGTTTCCAAGCGCGGCATCCAGCCCAAGCGCGGCCTCATCGGGCCCGAAATCATCAACGCCCTTCTGCACGGGATCGAATCCCACGGTGTGCCCATCCGCACCCGCACCGCCGTCAAGAGAATCACAACCGACGCCGAGGGCCGCGTCAACGGCGTCGTCGTCCTCAACACGAAGGGCAGGGAGTACAGGATTGATGCGCCCGCCGTGGTCATCGCAACGGGCGGCTTCAGCGCAAACGAGGCGATGGTCTCCCGTTTCGCACGCCACACGCAGGGCCTGCAGTCCACCAACTCCCCCGCCGCCACGGGCGACGGCATCCTTCTTGCCGAGAACATGGGGGCCCGAACAGTCGACATGCACGCCGTGACGGTTCATCCGACCACGCTTCCTTTTTCCGGTCTCATCCTGCCTCATCAGGTGCGCGTCAACGGCGCGATCCTCGTCAACGACAAGGGCGAACGCTTCGCCGACGAGCTTTCCGAAAAACTGGCGGAGCAGATCCGCGACAAGAACAGCGGCCGCGCCTGGCTCATCTTCGATCAGGCGATGATCGACGACATGCCAGTTCTCAAGAGCTACGCCCGCTCGGGCTACTTCATTCGCGGCACGTCCGACCTTGAACTCGCCCGAGGCATCCGCGTGCCTCCCGAAAAGTTCCACGAAACCCTCGTGCGCTACCGTAGCATGGTCGACCGTCAGGAGGACACGGACTTCGGCCGTCCCCAGCTCCTGAGCCGCCTCGACAGCTCCCCGCTCTACGCCGTGAGCGTGCGCCCCGGCATTCACACGACACTCGGCGGCCTCAAGATCGACCCGCGCGCCCGCGTCCTGAGCGACAAGGGCCCCATTGCCGGGCTCTATGCTGCGGGCGAAGTGACGGGCGGCGTCCTCGGCGCCAGACGCCTTGAGGGTGCAGGTCTTACCGCAGCCATCGTCTACGGCCGCATCGCGGGCACCGAAGCCGCAGACTGGGCAAAGCTGCGCGCGAAGACGAAGCCTGCGGCTGGAACGGGCGGCTGAGGGCCACTCCGTCGCCAGACGACGCAACCTGACGCGGCTTCCGTCATAATGGTTCCACAGAACCCACGGAGGCCCTTCCTTTGCCAAAGCTTCGCATCTTTCACTCGGCCGACTGGCACATCGGCAAGGGACTCGGAACGATCGACCGCACGGACGACTTCCGGGTCTTCATCCGCGACTTTCTCGAACTCGTCGAGAAGCGCAGGCCCGATGTCATTCTTCTAGCGGGCGACATCTTCGACACGTCCATGCCCGCAAACAGTGCCCAGCGCCTCTATTACGACATGATCCGCGCCCTCTCGGGCACGTCGGTCATGGCCACCGTCATCACGGCGGGCAACCACGACTCACAGCGCTTTCTCGAAGCCCCCAGGGCACTTCTCGAAACGATGAACTGCTTTGTCGCGGGCGAGTCGCCCGAAAGTCAGGCGTTCGTTCTCCGAGACGATGCGGGCGAGCCCCTCCTTGCCGTCGCGGCCGTTCCCTTCCTGCGCGAGGGCGACGTAAGAGGCGGCTCAATCGACGACACGGACGCCACGAGGGCCGCCAGATTCGAGTCGGGCGTCAGGAAGCACTACGATACCGTTAACGGCTTTCTGGACGAGGCGCTCGACGGCGCACGAGTACCCCGAATCGCCATGGGGCACCTGTTCGTGACGGGATCGCGCCTGCGACCCGACGACGACCCGACGACACCGAACGAGAGTGCCTACGTGGGCTCTCTTCGCAACGTCACGGCCGACGCCTTCGGCACGGACTGGGACTACGTCGCCCTCGGACACATTCACAACAGCCAGACGGTCAAGGCACAGATTCCCATGCGCTACAGCGGCTCTCCCGTCTCGCTTTCCTACTCGCACATCCCGTACCGCCATCACATCGTCGAGCTCACCTTCGATGAAACGGGCGGCATGACCTTCGAGGAACTTCCCGTCAGGCAGCCCCGTGAATTCGTTCGTGTCAGCGGCACGTTCGAGGAGCTTCGCGCAGACATTGCCGAGGCCGGCGCAACACATGAAAAGCCCTTCGTCGAAGCGACGCTCACGTCGGACGAATGCGTGCCCGACCTTGCGGGCGAACTCACCGCCTGGGGCGAGGCGCACGGCGTCATCGTCACCGCCGTACGCAACCAGCAGGCCGCACGCAAATACGAAGAGGACGAGCTCAATGCGCCGTCCCTCGACGACCTGACGCCCGAATCCGTCTTCAAGTCCTTTCTTGAGGAGCGCTTTGAAACGCGCGAAGGCGCAGACGACGCCTATCGCAAGCTCATGCCGCTTCTCGACGAAGCGGTCGAGGAGGTGCGCATCGAGATGCGCCCCGCCATCGAAAGCGCCAACACACCCAACCAAGAGAAGAACACCGCCGAGGAGGTTCCGGCATGAGGCTCCTGCAACTCCGGTTCACGAACATCAACTCACTTGCGGGCACCTGGGAGATCGACTTCACGAACGCCGACTTCAGGCGCAGTCCGCTTTTTGCCATCATCGGCCCGACGGGCAGCGGCAAGTCGACGATTCTCGACGCCGTCTCGCTCGCGCTTTATGCCACGACGCCCCGCATGACGGACACACACGTCAAGTTCGAGGGACCCGACGCCTGCCCCGTCATGACGAAGGGGGAAGGCGCGGCCAGCGCCGCCGTTCGATTCGAGGCGGACGGCCGCGAGTACCTGTCGCGATGGAGCCGGCGCACGAAGCGTACGGGCAGGCTTTCCGAAGACGAAGTCGAGCTTGTGGCCTTCGCAAGCCCCGAAGACAGGACGGGACGCGTCATCGCCAGTCAGAAGCGCCTGTGGGAAAGCGAGATCCAGCGCATCACGCGCATGTCCTTCCCGATCTTCACCCGCTCGGTGCTGCTTGCGCAGGGCGCCTTCTCCAACTTCCTCAAGGCTGCCGACGACGAGCGTGCAAATCTCCTCGAAAAGATCACGGGGACGGATCTTTATTCGGCCGTCAGCATGAAGATCTTCGAGAAAAACCGAAGCGCCCGCGACAGTCTTGACATGGCCGTCGCCAGACTCGAGGGCATGCAGATTCTCTCCGACGAGGATCGTCGGGCGCTGGAACAAACGGTGACCGAGCTCTCGCTCAAGGTGCCCGCCATGGAAAAAGCCTCGAAAGAGCTGGACGAAGCACTGCGCTGGCGCAGGGGACTCGACAGACTGACCTGCGACCTTGCAGACCGCGTCAGGGTCGAAGCCGCCGCAAAGGCGGCCGAGGCTGCCTTCGAGCCCGAGCTCAGGAAGGCCGAACGCGCCGAGCAGGCCGCAAAGCCTGTCGAGCGCCATGAAGAGCTTCTCAAGACCGAGGTTCTGTTCACACGCAACAAGTCCGAACTGGCCGAAGCGGAATCTCAGCTTGAAGCGGTACGCACTGCCCTCCCTGATCTGGAAGCTACCCTGAAGACCGCCGCGACGGCGGAGCGAGGAGCCGCAGCCACCAGAGACGGCTTCATGCCCGAATACCGCCGCATGCTCGAGGCTGACGAAGGCATCAGACGACTCTCTCATCAGGCGTCAACCGCACAAAAGACTGCCGAAGCAGCCTTCGAGGCTGAGAAGACCGCATGCGCGGACCTCGAAACAGCAGCCGCCCGACAAAAGAAGGCCGCCGATGAGTCCGCCCGCCTGCAGGAACGCATGACCACCACTTCTGCCGATGCACAGCTCGAGACTCCGCTTGCGCTTCTGAAGCAGTCTGCCGCTGCGATTGAAGCGCTCTCCACCCGCCTGCGGCAGGAGGAGCAGAATGCCGACACCCTCGTGGGACGTCTTGAGCTCGGCCGCGTCAAGACGGCGTCATTCGAAGCAGAGGTGAAGGCCGCCGTCGAAGCCCATGCCGCGTGTCAGACCACTCTGGAACAGGCTCGCAAGACCCTTGCCGCCATGCAGGCAAAGAGCTCCTACGAAGCCACACTGCTTCGCATGAAGACTCTGACCGAAGAGATGGCACTCGCACGCCACGTCGAGACGCTCCTTCAGCAGAAGGCCACGATTGAGGCTAGCACGGCACGCATGGCCGCATCGGCCGACCCCATCTGGTGGGAGGCCTCGGGTGCTCCCGAAATGCAGGGGCTTCTGCACCGTCTCGAAGAGCGCCTTGATGCCATCGAGAAGCGCCATCCGGGACTTTGCACCGTGCTGTCGACACCTGACAACACGCACCTCAAGTCTCTCAGTGAAGAACGAAACGCACTGGACAAGTGGACGAGCGATCTTGCAGAAGGCGAGCGCGCCTGCCGTGCCGCAGAGCTCAAGGAGCGCGAGGCGCTGGAAAACAAAAGCCTATCCGCAGAAAGGTTCCGGAAGGCGCAGGCTCTTCTCGAAAAACTTGAGGGAGAGCTCAGGCATACCCGCGAGAACCGTGACGCCGCCTCCAAGGCTTTGGAGGCTGAAAAGACGCATGCTCAGGAACTTCGCTCACAGCTTCCTGACAGCGACGCCGAACTCGATCTCCCCGCGCTCTGCACCGCGCTCGAAGCCCGCGTTGCAAACCGAAGGAAGCTCGAAGCTCAGGCAAGCCAGGCTGCCGACGCACTCACCCGCGCCGACCGTACGCTTGCCGTTTGTCAGTCCGATGCCGCCAGGGCAACACAAGCGAAGAACACCGCGGAGGCAGCGTGCGGCGCAGCGAAGAAGGCATGCACCGACGCTGTCGCTCTGAGAGCGGAAGCCTTCGGAGAACGCAATCCCGAAGCAGAGCTCACCGCTCACGATCGGGCCCTCAACGAGGCCCGCGCCCGCCTGCACGTCGCGCAAGACGCTCTCTCAAAGGCGCAGGCAAACGAAAGGGAAGGCACTGCCCGTGCCGAAACGCTCAGAAAAACCTCGGCGGATCTGGACGCCCAGATCACAGAGAAGCGCACTGCTCTTGCCAAGGCACTTGAGGATGCAGATTTTGAAACGATCGACGAAGCCAGAGGCGCCGCTCTGCCGGCTGAGACGATCAGAGCTTGCAGAACGCAAATGCAAAAGCTCGTCGAAGAGCGCGTGCGTCTTTCCGGCGAGGTCGCGCAGCTTGATAGACAGGTGAAGGAAGAATCCGCCAAGTCTCTGACAACAGAGACGGCCGAAGCGCTTGCGCCCAAGGCGGCGAATGCCGCCACCAAGCTCCTTGCAGGCAGGGATGAACTGAGCGCAGCGAAAAAGTCGATGGCCGAGGATGACCGTCGTAGACTTGAAGCCGACGACGCACGCAGGGAAATCGAACGGCTTCGTGAACTTGCCGGTCAGTGGGAGCAGCTCAACATGCTGCTCGGCAGCCATGACGGCAAGAAGTTCAGGGCGGCCGCCCAGAAGATCACGTTCCGCATCCTCCTCAAGCTCGCCAACGAGGCCATGAAGACCATGTCGCCCCGCTACCAGCTCAGGACGGGCGGGCCGTCGGGACTTTCTCTCGACGTCATCGACCACGAGATGGGAAGTCAGGTGCGCACCTCCCAGAACCTCTCCGGTGGCGAAAGCTTCATGGTGAGTCTGGCGCTTGCCCTCGGGCTCTCACGCATGGGCGGCCGAAATCTGAGGGTCGACACACTGTTCCTCGACGAAGGCTTCGGCACTCTCGACGAGGACACGCTCAACAAAGCGCTTTACGCCCTCGAGACGCTCCAGAAGTCGAGCGGCAAGCTCATCGGCATCATCTCCCATGTCAAGAGCATTCGTGAACGCATTGATGCGCAGATCGTCGTGACGAAGCGTCCCGGAAGCGGCAGAAGCACGCTGTCAGGACCTGGAGTCACGAAAATTGACGCAGAATAGCTGTACAGTTCCACAACAAGCTCAAAAGAAAGCGAAGCCCTGCAGGATCACCCCCGCAGGGCTTCTTCAAGTCAGGTGAGAAAACACTCAGCGTGTAAAGTCAACGTCCTTCACCAACTCGGACACTCCCAAGTATTCGGCAAGCGCCCTGACGTCAGGGCAAAGCACGGCAGGCTTCGAGGCGATGAGGTCCTGAAGCGTCGATGCGCCGTAAGTCATGGCCGCAGCATCGCAGCCGTAGCGGTGCGCCATGATCACGTCGTGGGTCGTATCGCCGATCATGACCGTTCGTTCGGCAGGAACATCAAGCTCAATGCCGATCTTCTCGAGCATCTCGACATTGGGCTTGGGAAGGCATTCGGACGCCGTCTGCGTCGTCATGAAGAAGCCTTCCAATCCCGTACGCTCGAATACGCGCCGAAGGCCTTCACGACTCTTGCCCGTTGCAACCGCCGTCCTGAGGCCTCTTGCATGAAGTCCAACGATCAACTCGCGCATGCCGGGGAAGAGGATCACGTCCGCCTCGTGCGGGATGTACCACGCGCGGTAGATTTCACCGAACCTCATGTGCTCGGACTCGGGACAGTCAGGCACGACCTTGAGGATGGCGCTTCGCCAGTCGAGGCCGATCACGCCACAGGCGTCCTGAAAGGACGGCACGGGATAGCCCATTTCGCGCGCGGCATGCTGGATGCCCTGCGCGATGAGAGCCGTCGTGTCCATGACGGTGCCGTCCCAGTCAAAGACAAAAAGATCGTACTTGGGTGCAAAGCCCGTCATGTCAGCGGCCTCCCTTCTCATCAAGAACCTTTAGAAGCGCAGCACAGTCCTCAGGCATCGGCGCCTGAATGTCGAGCTGCTCGCCCGTCACGGGATGCGTGAAGCGCAGGCGGGCGGCGTGCAGAAACATGCGCTTGAGAGGCGCACCGAGCAGGCCTCGCGACACCTCCCTGTTGAAGTCGAAGTCCCCGTACTTGTCGTCACCCACGAGCGGGAAGCCCTGGGAGAGCGCATGGACGCGAATCTGGTGCGTGCGCCCCGTCTTGAGCTCCGCATCAAGATAGCTGACGGAGCCGTAGCGCTTCAGAAGCGTGAAGATCGTGTGGGCGGGAACTCCCTCGACCTGATCGACGCGCACGCGACGCTCGCCCGAGGGCAACAGATAGCGCACGAGCGGAAGCTTCACGTGCTGGCGGTCGTTGACCCAGTCGCCCTTGACGAGCAGGCGGTAGTGCTTCTCAATGCCGCCGCTCTCCTTCATCATGTCGTGAAGGCGCACGAGTGCCTTGCGGCTTCGACAGACGATGATGGCGCCGGAGGTCTCGCGGTCGAGCCTGTGGGCAAGCTCAAGAAAGGGTTCGTCGGGACGCGAGGCGCGCAGGCGCTCGATGAGACCGTGCGAAATGCCCGAGCCGCCGTGGGCGGCAATGCCCGAAGGCTTGTTGACGATGAGAAGATGTCTGTCCTCGTACAGGACGGGAACCGTCCCTTCAGCAAGGGGCACGGCCGCAGGCCTGCCTGCGGGCTTCTGAGAAATCCTGATCGGAGGCACGCGCAGCAGGTCGCCCTCGACGAGCTTCGTCTCCGCCTTGACGCGCGCCTTGTTGACGCGCACCTCACCAGCCCTGATGATGCGGTAGATGTGGCTTTTGGGCACGCCCTTGGCAACGCGTGCAAGATAGTTGTCGACACGCTGGCCGTCCGCATCCGGGCCGACCGCAATCCAGTTGACGCCGTCAGTACGCAAAGACGTGATCCCGGACGAAGGCAGGATGGAAATTTCCGCTTTGTTTTCTCCACTCATCGTTTATACTTGTCGGCTATGATCGTTTGAACCACCGTCCGCTCGACGGCTTCAGGCGGTCAGGTTTCAGACGTGACGAGGCTTGAAAGCGCCCCGTCAGGCATTGATGCGGCCCGAAGCCGCGTCATGACGCGCATTCTCTCACGTTTTCATCGATTTTTGTGTCCGCCGCCCCACTGGCGAAGCGTCGGGCTAAAACCCATTTTGTTCAACAGGCGTCCCGGTACCCGGCGTACCGAGCCCTCGCCAAGGCGTCCGCGCCGTCCGACAGGACCTCCGCGATGCGCCGCACCGTTCTCGAAACGGCTCCCCGACATTAGGCTCGCAGCCCCGGCAAAGCCGTGAGGCCAGCTTGAGCGCTTGTCCGCCCCCTTTGCGGCGGTCGTGTCCGGAACCGAAGCGAGACGAGCGGAGAAGCATCGCGACCGGTCCGCCGGCCGAGCAGCCCGCGCCTGCGACGGCTCCTGCCGAGAGAGGGATGCAGGCGGCATCAGGGCGACAATCCCCGATGCCGTTGCCTTTGAAGCTGAAATTCACTTGTCTGCCGCTCCGGGCTGTCAGCCCGGCCTGAGCGGACCCCGGACCGGGAAATTCGAGGGAGGTCCCTCTTTCCCGCCGCGCAGCACGCACTGGCGCAGCTCCCCCGTCTTCCCTTCGGGTGTTGAGCGCGCCGCGTAGAGTCATCTGCGCCCGAAGCCTCCGACGGGTCTGAAAAATGCTCCGGCCGCGCTTATCAGCGTATGCACCGGCGGGCTTTTCCTCGTGCTCCGCACGATGGAGAAGGCTCGGAATGCTGTGAGGGATTGAGCCCGTTCGAACGCTCCCGCGTCCGCTCGTGAAGACTCTCCCCAGTTGCCCCGATCGGGGCAGACACAGCGCCGTTGACGCACCCGACAGCAACCAGGATGGCCGGCCGCAGGGCTCCAAAAGGTGCGTCACACGCACCATGGGGGCACGCGTGCCGTCGGCGCCGAAACGCGCGGAAGACGCCACCCGTGCCAACCTCAACGAGGTCCGGCATGACGGGCCTGCGTCCTTCGATGCGGCTGAGGCGCGCTTGCCGTTGCCCGCAGCGAATGCAGGGACAGGCGCCATTTCACTTCAAGGCACGCCAAAGTCCGCCCGCGTCAGTGGCGGCCGGAGTGCAATGCCATGAAGCGCATGCTTTTCAATGCCACGCACGCGGAAGAAACCCGCGTCGGCATCGTCGATGGACAGAAGCTCATCGACATCGACATCGAGACCGTGGGCCGCGAAGCCCGCAAGTCCAACATCTACAAGGGCGTCGTGACCCGCATCGAGCCCAGCCTCGAAGCCTGCTTCGTCAACTACGGCGAAGAGCGCCACGGCTTCCTTCCCTTCAAGGAAATCTCCCGCGCCTACTTCAAGGAAGGCGTCGACGTCCGTTCGGCCTCCATCCGCGAAGCCATCACGGAAGGTCAGGAACTGATCGTTCAGGTCGAAAAGGAAGAGCGCGGCAACAAGGGCGCCGCCCTCACGACCTTCATCAGCCTTGCCGGCCGCTATCTCGTCCTCATGCCGAACAATCCGCGCGGTGGCGGCGTCTCCCGCCGCATTGAAGGCGAGGAACGTCAGGAACTGCGCGAGGCCATGGAAAAGCTCGACCTGCCTGGCGGCATGTCCACCATCGCCCGCACGGCCGGCATCGGCCGTACGACCGAAGAGCTCCAGTGGGACCTCAACTACCTCCTCAAGCTCTGGGAGGCCATCTCCGAAGCCGCTGCGCCGCAGTATGAGCTCGTGCGCGAGGAAAACGGCCGCCGCACCACGCAGCTCGTCAAGACGAGCGTCGTCGAAGGCCGCCCGCTTCGCCGCGCCAATCCTCCGCCCTTCCTGATCGTTGAGGAATCCAACCTCGTCGTGCGCGCCATCCGCGACTACTTCCAGCCCGACATCGGCGAAGTGCTCGTCGACACGGACGAGATCTATGAACAGGCCCGCCAGTTCATGTCGCACGTCATGCCCGACATGGTCGGCCGCGTCAAGCGCTACCGTGAGGACATTCCGCTCTTCACGCGCTTCCAGATCGAACACCAGATCGAAACAGCCTACTCCCGCACGGTCCCGCTGCCCTCCGGCGGCGCGATCGTGATCGACCATACGGAAGCCCTCGTCGCCGTCGACGTCAACTCCGCACGCGCCACGCGCGGCGCCGACATCGAGGAGACGGCCTTCCGCACCAACTGCGAGGCTGCCGACGAAGTGGCCCGCCAGATGCGCCTGCGCGACCTTGGCGGCCTCATCGTGATCGACTTTATCGACATGGCCGACACGAAGAACCAACGCGCCGTCGAGCAGCGTCTCAAGGACGCCCTCAAGTACGACCGCGCCCGCGTCCAGATGGCCAAGATCAGCCGCTTCGGCCTGATGGAGCTCTCCCGCCAGCGCCTGCGTCCTGCCCTTTCCGAAGGCAGCCACGTCACCTGCCCGCGCTGCAACGGCGTCGGCGTGATCCGCGACACGGAAAGCTGCGCCCTGCAGGTCCTGCGCATCCTTCAGGAAGAGGCCATGAAGGAAGGCACGGGCGCCGTGCACGCGCAGGTTCCCGTCGACGTCGCCACCTTCCTCCTCAACGAGAAGCGCAACGACATCACGAAGCTTGAGGCACGCCACCGCGTGTCCATCGTGCTCATCCCGAACACCAAGCTCGAGACGCCGCACTACCACATCGAGCGCCTGCGTCAGGACGACGAGCGCCTCGAAGACACGACGCCGAGTTTCAACCGCGCCGAGGACGTCGCCCAGGTGGCCGACGATCCGTACGCCCTGAAGAGCCAGGAGGACAAGCCCCAGCGTCCGAAGCAGGTTCCCGTCATCAAGAACGTACTCCCGCGCGATCCCGCTCCCGTGCATCCGCAAAAGGCCGAGGAAGCCAAGGCCGAGGCCGGCAAGTCCGCCCAGCTCCAGCCCGTCACGCAGGAAAAGGGCCTCTTCTCTCGCATCATGAGCTTCCTCTTCGGCAGCAAGGATGAAAAGAAGGAAGAGGAAAAGAAGGTCGAGGAAAACAAGACCGAAGGCAAGGAAAAGTCCAAGGACGCCGGCCGCGAAGACCGCCGTCGTCGCGGTGGCCGCCGCGACTCCCGTCGTGACGCCTCCTCCCGCACCCGCCGCACGGAACGCACCGAGGAAAAAGCCGACAAGACTGAAAAGCCCGAAGAGCGCATCGAAGAGAAGAAGCGCCGCGAGCGTCCCGCCCGCCGTCCGGTCGCCGAGGCCGCCCCGCAGGCTCAGGACGCCCGTGACGAATCCGTCGAAAAGGCCGAGGGCGAACGCACCCAGCGCCGCCGCTCCCGCCGCCGTCGTCCTGCCGAAGCCGAAGCTCAGGCCGCACAGCCCGAAGCCCTTCAGACCATTGTCTCCGAAGCCCAGGAGGTCGCCCCCGCCGCTCAGGCTGAAGTCGCTCCCGAGGTGAAGGAAGAGGTCAAGACCGAAGTCAAGGCCGCCCCCGTTGTCGAGATGCCCGCCGAAGCGGTGACCAAGGAACCGAAGGCCGACGAAGCTGAAGCCGTTCGTCCCGAAGGCGAGGAAGCCGTCGACGAAGCTCAGGGCGAAACCCGCCGCCGTCGTCCGCGCCGCCGCCGTCGCAGCGGCAAGGCCGCAGGCGAGACTGCCGAAGGCGCCGCCGAAACGACCGCCGATGCCGCTCCCGAAGCTGCCGTCGAGGCTCCTGACGAAGTGAAGGCCGAGGAACAGGCGCAGGCCAAGCCTGAAGCTCAGGTCGAGTCCCGGCCCGCCGAAGACCTCAAGCCCGCAGAGGATCTCTTCGCAGGCATGGACGTCGGCGCCTCTGAACTCGTTCAGGTCGAGACGACGGCCAAGGCCGAGCCCTCCGACTACGTCGAGGCCCAGCCGCGCGGCCGCAAGCCCGTTCATCAGGCCGTTGAAGCCGCCGAAGAGCCGCTCGTGCAGATCGAAACCCGATCTGCCGAGGCTGAAGCCCCCAAGACGGAAGCCGACCTGCTGAAGAGCCCCGAGCACATGGCCGACGTGGCCCAGCTCATTACGGAAAGCTTCGAGAAGTCCGACCGCCGTCCGCGCCGCTCCCGTCGCAGCAAGGTCAAGCCGGACGAAACAGTGAAGACCCACCTGAAGCCGATCGCCGAAGCCGTCGCCGGCATCGTCGCCGAGCCCGATCCGCTCGGGAAGATCGCCGTCGCCGCCAAGGCCCTTGAGACCAAGGAGGAAGAGGCGGAAAAGGTTCAGGTTCAGCCTGAAGCTGTCGAACCCCAGGCCGAAGCTGTCGAAGTCGCTGCGGAATCCGCTGTTGAGACCGAAGCCGTCGTGCACGCGCCGCTCACGGGCGACGTGGCCGAAGGCCTTGAAGCCAACCTAGCCCGCGCCGGCCTCGAGCAGGTGCACACCAAGCCCGAGCTCGTGACCTTCAAGGGCTACGACGTCGTCCGCTACAGCGGCCGCCCGATGCCCGTCAAGGCTGAAGGCGAGGCCGAGGGCCCGCTCGAACAGGTTCATACCCGTCCCGAGCTCTGCCGCCCCGTCGTCTACGAGGCCGTGCGCTATCCCGGTCGTCCCTATCAGGCTCCTGCTGCTCTCAACGAAGAGCCGCTCGTGCAGGTTCACACCCGCGAGGCCTGATGAGCCCTGATGACTGACCCCGGTCAGAGCCCCCAAGGGCGCCGAACGCTTCAAGGCGTGCGGCGCCCTTTTTCTTCTACAATCATCTTCATCTTCACCTCTGTCTCCCGCACCATGTCGTCCTACCGAGGCCGTTTTGCCCCCTCTCCCACAGGCGCCCTTCATGCAGGCAGTCTTGTCGCTGCCATGGCGAGCTTTCTCGATGCGCGCGCCCACGACGGCGTCTGGCTCGTTCGCATCGAGGACATCGACCCGCCCAGGGACATTCCGGGCGCAGGCGAACACATCATCCGCACCCTCGCAAGGCTCGGCCTTGCATCGGACGAGCCCGTTCTCTGGCAGCACGACAGACACGAAGCATATCAGGCGGCCCTCGATCGCCTGATCGCCCAAGGGCGCGTATACGGCTGCGCCTGCTCCCGCAAGGAAGTTGCCCTTCGTGCCGCCGAGCTTGGTCTTCCCGCCGGCGTCTATCCCGGCACATGCCGCTTGGGAACGCTCGGTCGCCCCGTGCGCGCCATGCGTTTTCTGACGACTTCAGGAACCACCACCTTCACAGACCGCCTCTGCGGCGACTTCACGCAGGACGTTGAGCACGAAGTCGGCGACTTCGTGCTCAAGCGTGCGGACGGCCTCTGGGCCTATCAGCTCGCCGCCATCGTCGACGACATACATCAGGGCGTCACCGACGTGGTGCGCGGCGCCGACCTGCTCGACAACACGCCTCGTCAGATCCAGCTCATCGAGGCGCTCGGTGCCCAAGCTCCCCGCTACATGCATCTGCCCTTGGTACTCAACCCCGAGGGACAGAAGCTCTCTAAGCAGCAGGGAGCAACGCCCCTTGATGAAGACGATCCACTCGGCGAACTCGAGCGTGCATGGATGCACCTCGGATTCGACAGACTTGGTGCAGACTCGATTCATGCCTTCTGGGATGCGGCGCTCCCCCTCTGGAAGTCGAGGCACGCCGTCCCGTAATGCCTCCGAAGAAGGCGCAGATGCGACAAAAGGCGGCGCTCTCAAGAAGAGCAACCGCCTTTTGAAAGGAAATCGTGGTGACGATCAGCGGATGATGCGCGGCGCCGCCGAAGCCATGCGGGCCATGGCCGAGTCGTCCGGGTGCGCATGCTCCTCAAGCATACGGTCCATCGTCTCGTCGTTTTCGTCCTCTTCATCCTCGCTCACGATGCGGTCTGCGATAGACAGGAAGCCCGGCACGACGACATTGTCGTCGCCCACGGCATCCTCGTCGGAAGGTTCGGCGACTTCCGTCACCTTCACCTCGAACTGAAGCGCCATGCCTGCGAGCGGATGATTGGTTTCGAGCACCGCCATGCCATCGGCAATGTCGGTCACGTGCCAGCGTCGGCCGTCATTGGCCTCGCCGGGCACGCCCTCGAAGACAAGACCACGGACCACGGTCTCGGGGTTGCCCAGACGTTCAACCGGCACCATGACGAGCGAATCGGGATCGTATTCCCCGAAGGCATCCTCGGGCTCAAGCTTGATGAAGAAGCCTTCGCCGGGGAAGCGGCCCTCAAGCGCAGCCTCGAGCTTCGGGAAGATGTCGCCGTGCCCGTGCAGATAGGTGAGCCCCTCGGGGCCCGATTCCTCAAGAATCTTTCCGGACATGTCCGCCATGCGAACGGACAGGGTTACGAGCATGTCTTTCTTGACGGCAAGCGCCATGTTTTCACTCCCAGCCGCACTCGGCAGCCGCCTCTTCCAGACGTCTCCAGCCCGTTGGCCGTGAGACGCCGGGGCGCAGCAGCAGGTACAGCATCAGAAAAATATTTGCGCCCGGACACATCACGAACAGTGCCCAGGCCCCCGAATGACCGGCATCGTGCAGCCTGCGCGCCGCGGACACGGTCATGAAGATAAGAATGAGATTGATGAGGAGAGGATAGACGAAGCGGCCGATCCACGTCAGCATCTCGTCGCTGATGAACTCGGCGTCGGCTATCGGATTGATCATGAGCCAGAGAAAAAGCCCCGCCAGAAGCGCGCCCGTCGTCTCCTGGGCGTAAAGCCTCCTCCCGCTTCGGAACTGCGGGCAGAATCCCATGGCGAGCCTGCTCCAGCGCATGATGCCCCGCCTCAGAGCCCCTCGAGGATCTGCACCCATCGCACGAACGCAGACTGGGTGAGACGCCCCTCGTTGCGCGCGGCAACAAGCCCCGCCCTGACGGCGGCAACCTCACCCTCACGGCTTTCAGGCGAAGCTTCCATGCGCGCCTTCGCTCCTGCGATGAGATCGGAGGCCCAGTCTTCGGCCTCGGCACTCATGCGTTCGCGAATGATCGTGCCCTCCAGATCGGGCCCCGGCTCCACGACCTCGCCCTCAAGCGTCTCGCGCACTTCGCGCGCAGGACACCTGACGGTGTCGCTCCGTTCGGTTCGACGCACGGGCGCGGCATCCCTCACCGTCATCACGGCAAGCGGATCCGGACCGAAGCGGTTGAGCCCCTTCTTGCCCGGCATCAGACCGAGGATGACGAGCACGATGATCTGAAGGCCTGGCACGATCAGAAATACCGCCGCAACGGCCCCATAGCTGATGTCGTGCAGCCGACGCACGACGGCCGACACCAGAAAGGCGGCCAGAAAGAGGAGCCACCCCCATATGAGAAGATCGAGTCCCTTCTGCGCGGCGCCTCCGCCCGCAAGGCCCGAAAGCGAATCGAGCGCCAATCCGCCTGCCGCCGCAAGCACGGCCAGCGCCGCAAGCGTGCGCCAGTAGGCGCCGCGGCTCGCACGTCCCTTGAAGGACAGAGAGAGGATCTCATTGACGGCCACACTCATCGTTCATCAATCCCTGAAGGCAAGCGGTCCAAAACTTGAAAAGCCCCGGAGGACCTCTACGAGAGAGTCCGGATCCGAGGCTTTGAACGCACCTGCGGCAAGCCGCAGGCCGGATGCGCCTTTCGGCGGTCAGCGGAGCTGCTCGGCGAGAAGCGTCAGGATGCTTCCGGCGGAACCGGTCGTATCGGCGCCACCATCGGCACCGAGCACCTGAATGCGTGTCACGGAGCCTTCATCGCCCAGATGGATGCGGTATTCGGGCGCCTCAATGGCCTCGTCGGAACCGAAGACACGCTTGAAGAAACCGCGTTCGGACTTGACCTTGGCTTCATAGGCGGGGTCAAGGTAGCGGACGATGAAGTTGCCGGCGGCACGGTCGCGGTCGACAAGCTCAAAGCCCATGCGGTCGATGAGGAGCCCCGTGGTGCGCCAGGCGCGGTCAAACGGTTCTTTGAGGACGACTGCCTCAAGCGTGCCGTCGGCAGCCTTCACGACATCGCTGCGGGACTCGCGCTTGGTGATGTCCTCAACAACGGCCGCATCGGCCTTCTTGATCGGTTGGGCATCGGGATTGAACTCCTCGTCGATGCGGATGGCCAGACGCTGGAGCATTTCGGCCTCCATCGTCGGATCGGAGGGACCGGGCTGCCAGACCGTGGAGTCGCTCTGAGAGCCAGTGACGACCTCAACCATCGAACGATGCGTCAGGAAGATGTCACTCGTGCCGTCGTCATTGCGCTCGATGCGGCAACGGTACTGATCGCGTTCGCCCGTGGAGTAGGCGAAGTCGAGCACCTTGCCGATCGTGCCGCGGATGATGTCCTGCGGGAGCTTGGCCTTGTTTTCGGCCCATTCGGTCTCAAGGTAGCCGGTCTTGGCGTCCTGACGACGAATCGTGAGGCCGACGCTCGGCCAGAAGTCTGTGACGACGGTCCAGAGCGGCTCGGCGTCGGCGTTGACGCGAAGCCAGCGCTCGTTGCCGTCGCGCATGAGCTTGGCAACGACCGTGCGCTGCACGATGGAGCCGCGCTCCTGAGTGGCTTCGCCTGCGACCTGAGCCCTTGCCATCTCGGTGTTGGCACTGACGACGCCCGGACGGGACGGCACCTCGAAGCGGTTTTCATTGGCGACAGGCGCAAGATCAGGCGGCACTTCGAGATTGGCACGCGTATTGGAGGCTTCGTACTGGACCTTGTCGTCCGTAAAGTTGATGCCGAGAGCCGAGCAGCCGCCAAGGACCAGCAGAGCAGGACAGAGAGCGGCGGCACGCAGCGTACGCTTATTCATCGGGGTAATCCTTTGCTAGAGAAACCAATGCGGAACCGTGCGTCGAACACAGGCCGGGAAGGCCCCGTCCGGAATAGCTCCGCGAAAAAACGTCTCCGCCGTGCGAAGACCTCCGACCGCAGGGCGGCCGACAATATCTTGAAGAGTTTAGCAAACTTGACCGCCTCAAGGCGCTTTTGAAAGCGTGCGATTGCGGTAATTACGGAGGTCCGCCCTCAGATACCGAGCCCCGCCTCAAGCGGTGCGGCGTAGCACTCCGCAGGCGCATGCTTCATGAGGACGATTCTCGCGACGCACGTGTCGGCGGGAGTGAGTCCCTCCTCGTAGGCGACGACTCGCGCATCGGCAGGAGCCAGGCGAATGAGCTCCCCCTCCGTCAGATAGTGGTCGGGATTGCGCGGATGCTCCCAGATCATCATGTTGGCTTCCGTGAAGGTCTCCATGATGAGGACGCCGCCCGGCATCAGGCTATCCCAGTAATGCGGAAAGTGCGGCCTGTGCAGGTAGTTTGTCACGACGATGCCCGCAAACCGCTCCGCCTCCCAAGGCCAGGACTCACCCTCGAGATCCCTGCACTCGAGCGTCACATTCGGGAGCTCCGCAAGGGCCTCGACGCCCGTCAGGTCGATGTCGCAGGCAAGAACCCTGTGGCCCTCAAGAGCCAGAAGCGCCGTATGCCTTCCGGGCCCGCAAGCCACGTCCAGCACCTCGCCCTGACGGGGCAGCAGGTGCTTCCAGCTAAGCACCCAAGGCGAAGGCCTCGTGAAGCATTCGGAATAGTCGTTGCGCGCCATGGCACCTCCCGTCACAGCACGAGCTCGACGAGCCAGCGTCCCGCCTCGAGGAAGGGACGAGCGAAGAACCCGAGGCCGCCGCCCGCCATCAGCACGACGAGGATCACCATGCCGTAGGGCTCGATCCTGTCCAGAAGACTCCTGCCGCTCGAGGGCAGAAGTCCCCTCAGGATGCGGCCGCCGTCGAGCGGCGGAATCGGAATGAGGTTGAAGGCCATCAGCATCAGGTTGACCGAGATGCCGGCCGCGCACACGCTGATCACAAACCGCTCGGAGATCCCGAGCATCACGACGAGCTTGAGCACCACGGCCCAGCCGATCGCCTGCAAAAGGTTGGAGGCGGGCCCCGCAAGCGCCGTGAGCATCATGTCTCGGTTGAAGTGCCTGAAGTAACGCGGATTGATCGGCACGGGCTTGGCCCAGCCGAAGACGAAGCCCGCGCCGCCCGTGAGAGCGGACATCAGGACAAGCGCCCCGGGCACGAGCACGGTGCCGACGGGATCGATGTGGGGAACGGGATTGGCCGTCACGCGGCCGAGAATCCAGGCGGTGTCGTCGCCAAGCTTCTTCGCCGCCCAGCCGTGCGCGGCCTCATGGAGCGTGATGGCGAAGATGAGCGGAATGGCGTAGACGCAGATGATCTGAATGGCGTTTTCAATCATGGAAGGAGCAAAGGCTTCGGGGTGCAGTGGAAAGACTGCGCCCGGATGGATTTACGGAAGGGGTTCAATCGTGAAAGTCTGCCACAAACCCGCGCCGTGCACGCCGACCGATCCGCGTAAATGTCGACAGACTGTTTGAAAACGTGTCAACGGCGACGCGGAATGATGCGCCAGACGGGCGTGAGATCCTCGGGAATCTGCGGCTGCGTGCCGGGCATGGGACGCACGGTGCCGGGCGCATGCCAGTCGGAGCCCGAACTCGCGAGAAAGTCCATGCGGCGCGCGACGTCCGCAAAGAAGACGTCCGCATCACGAGACTGGGATCCTGAACAGACCTCAATCGCCTCGCCGCCCGCTTCCCTGAAGGCCTTGAGAAACTCGTCGAGCATCCAGGACTCGCTGAAGCTGTAGCGTCCGGGATGTGCAATGACCGCGACGCCGCCCGAATTGTGGATGACGTCGACCACTTCGGCGAGTCCCGGCCAGTCGATGTCGACGCAACAAGGCCTCCCCGTCTTGAGAAAGCGGTCGAAGGCCTCCTGATACTCCTTCACGACGCCCTCCTGCATGAGCCAGCGTGCGAAGTGAGTGCGGGAAAGGTTGTCCTTGTTGTCGGCAAGCGAAAGCGCGCCCTCATAGGCGCCGCGTATGCCGTAGAACTGCTCGAACCGTTCGCCGATAAGGCGGCCGCGCCGGTCGCGCTTGGTGCAGATGCTGCTGAAGAATGCGTCGATGCCTGGCGCATCAGGATCGACTCCGAGCCCCACGATGTGCACGACGCGTCCTCCCCATCCCGTCGAGATCTCCACGCCGGGAATGAACCCGACGCCGAGCTCCTCGGCGGCGGCCGATGCCTGCCTGACGCCGTCCATCGTATCGTGGTCCGTCAGCGCCATGAGCTCCACGCCGTTTGCATGCACGAGACGCACGAGGTCGGCGGGCGAAAGCTTCCCGTCGGAAACATTGGAGTGCATGTGCAGGTCGATGATCATCAGAAGAGCCTTGCGCGGGAAGTACGTAGTAATTTTTTGATTATACGGCCGCGCGTTCAGGACCGCTTGAGGCGGACATGGTATTCGGCTCACTTGAAAAGGCGTCCCCTTGCCCCCATATAAAGCGTATTGCTTCAATTGCGCGCGGGCCCGCTCCGGCCGCGGCGGGCGCATGATCCCGCCTGCGCCGCCCGCACTGCGCGCGAACACACAGGAATTCATATGGACGCCCTTCAGAAACTGCTTTTCCAGCGTGCCGCCGTCCGCGGCGAGACCGTCGTGCTTCACGACGAATTCAGCCGCTCGGTCGAGCATCAGCATCTGCCCCTCGCCGTTCGCCGCTTGGCGGGCGAAGTGACGGCCTCCGCACTTCTTGCGGCAGCCGCCCTCGAGTTTGACGGCACGGTGCTTCTGCAGATTGCGGGCGACGGTCCCATCAAGCTACTCGTGGCGGAAGTCCGTCCCGGCCTCCTCTTCCGCGTCTCCGTGACGATGCGAGAGGACGCTGGCGAGATCAGCGCCGACGCAGGCATGACCGAACTCGTCAATGCAGGCGGCCGCGGTCGCTGCGCGCTCATTCTCGACCAGACGGGGCGCGATCCCGACACCCAGCCCTATCAGGGCGTGGTGAGTCTTGCAGGTGAAACCTTCGCCGAAGCCATGACGAACTACTTCGCGACGAGCGAACAGGTCGAAACGAAGATCAAGCTCGCAAGCGACGAATCCGGCGTCGGCGGTCTGATGCTGCAGAAAATGCCGCTTCTCGGCGGCAAGGCCCTTCCCGAGGACTTCGACGAGGAAGGCTGGCAGCGTCTCAAGATCTTCGCCGACACCGTCAAGAGCGAAGAGCTTCTCACGCTCGATCCCGAAGAGATCAACCGCCGTCTCTTCTGGGAGGAATCCCCGAACGTCACGCTCGAAGCCAGGCCCGAATTCAAATGCCGCTGCTCCGACGAAGGCGTGAGGAGCATGATCCTTTCTCTGGGCCGGGAGGAGGCCGAAGCCATCATCGCCGAACGCGGCTCGATCGACATCACCTGCCACTTCTGCGGTCAGGTACGCTCCTTCGACAGCGCTGATGTTGCCTCTCTTTTCGCGGGCGCTCCCGCCCAGCCCAGAACGCTCAACTGATCAGGTCTTTCAGGGAGGAAAGCTTCACTTTCCTCCCTACTTCACGAGCAAAGAAAAAACGCACGGTCCGATTGCGGCGGATCGTGCGTTTTTTTTCTTGCCTTACTGGCGCTTCGTGCGGGACGGAGGCGCGCGAAGGTTCTTGGGCGCATGGTAGAGGTCGGCGCGCTTCGCGGAGAACGTCGGCGCGGAGCCCGGCTTGATGTTGGGAGAGCGGTAGTCAGGCATGCTCGCGAGCTCGCGGGCCCTCTGCTCATATTCTCCCGGCGTCTCAAGGCGGAAAAGCACCTCGTCGTCCTTCACCATGTAGAGCTCCCTGCGGGCGCGCTCCTCAATGGCGTCCCTGCGGTGCTCAAGCGAATAAAGCTCTGCGCCCAGAGCCTCGTTGCGGTCCTGCTGAACGCGGTTGGCCTCATTCTGAAGCGCGAGCGCCTCCTCAAGCTCGGCGGCACGAAACCATGCGCCGCCAGGCCCGAAGAGCTGGAACCCCACGACGCAGATGCCTGCCGCCAGCACGAGCATGAAGATGCGCGTCATCGCTTCAAGGCGTCCGTCTTACTTGCGAAGGCAGTAGAAGGCGTCGCGGCCGGGATACTGAGCCACTTCGGCGAGGTGTTCCTCGATGCGAAGAAGCTGGTTGTACTTGGCCATGCGGTCGGAGCGACTCATGGAACCGGTCTTGATCTGACCGGCGTTGAGACCAACGGCGATGTCGGCGATCGTGCTGTCTTCCGTCTCGCCCGAGCGGTGGGAGACGACGGCGGTGTAGCCCGCGCGCTTGGCCATCTCAATGGCTTCAAACGTTTCGGTAAGCGTACCGATCTGGTTGACCTTGATGAGGATGGAGTTCGCAACCCCCTTTTCAATGCCTTCCTTAAGGATGGCGGGATTCGTCACGAAGAGGTCGTCACCCACGAGCTGGACGCGCTTGCCGAGAGCGGCCGTGAGCTTGGCCCAGCCTTCCCAGTCGCCTTCAGCCATGCCGTCTTCGATCGAGATGATCGGGTACTTGTTGACCCAGTCCTCGAGAACAGCGATCCATTCCTCGGCCGTGAGGGCCTTGCCAGAGGACTTCTTCATGACGTACTTGCCGTCTTCGAAGAATTCGCTCGAGGCGCAGTCGAGACCGATCATGATGTCCTTGCCTGCTTCAAAGCCGGCAGCCTTGATGGCTTCGAGGATGAGCTCGATGGCTTCTTCATGGCTTTCGCACTTGGGGGCGAAGCCGCCCTCGTCACCGACGGCCGTGGACATGCCGCGGGAGTTGATGATCTTCTTGAGGGCATGGAACGTCTCGGCACCGTAGCGAAGGGCTTCACGGAAGGACGGAGCGCCCACCGGAATGATCATGAACTCCTGCAGGTCGAGGTTGTTGTTGGCGTGAGCACCGCCGTTGATGACGTTCATCATCGGGACGGGCATCTGGAGGGCACCCATGCCGCCGAAGTAGCGGTAGAGCGGCATGCCGGCCTCTTCGGCGGCGGCGCGGGCCACGGCCATGGAGACGGCGAGGATGGCATTGGCGCCGAGGCGGCCCTTGTTTTCGGTGCCGTCGAGCGCAATCATCGTGCGGTCGATGTAGGCCTGGTCGGAGGCCTCAAGGCCCATGAGGGCGTCGGCGATTTCGCCGGAGACGTTGGCGACGGCGGTCAGCACGCCCTTGCCGCAGTAGCGCTTCGGATCCTTGTCGCGAAGCTCGAGAGCCTCGCGCACGCCCGTGGAGGCGCCGGACGGCACGGCGGCGCGGCCCATGGCGCCGCTTTCGAGCCAGACTTCGGCTTCAACGGTCGGATTGCCGCGGCTGTCGAGAACTTCACGGCCGATCACATCAATAATTGCGCTCATCTTTTGTCCTTTCGTTTGGATGAAAAAGGGATGTCAAGGAAAGAAGATTCCCGCGGTTCGACGACGTTGCGTGCGGATCGCGGGCACATCAGAATATTTTACCCGTTGATCGTATCTTCAAGGAAGGGGCGGGCCTTCACGAGGCGGTCGATCTCCACAAGGCTCTCGAGGAGCTCACGCATGCGGCCGAGCGGAACGAGGTTGGGACCGTCGCTCTTGGCGGAGGCGGGCGTCGGATGGGCTTCCATGAAGAGGCCGGAGACGCCCGCTGCGACCGCAGCTCGCGCGAGCACGGGAACGAACTGGCGCTGACCGCCGGAGCACGTGCCGTTGCCGCCGGGAAGCTGCACGGAATGTGTGGCGTCGAAGACCACGGGAGCCATCGTCTGGCGCATGATCGCAAGGCTTCGCATGTCGGACACGAGGTTGCCGTAACCGAACGAGGCGCCGCGCTCGCAGACCGTGAAGACGTCGGGGTCAAGGCCTGCAGCCGAGGCGGCCTCACGGGCCTTCTCGACGACGTTGAGCATGTCGCCCGGTGCAAGGAACTGGCCCTTCTTGATGTTGACGGGCTTGCCAGAAACTGCGCAGGCGCGGATGAAATCCGTCTGACGGCAGAGGAAGGCGGGCGTCTGGAGCATGTCGACGACGGAGGCGACGACGGGGACCTCTGCTTCGGTATGCACGTCGGTGAGAACGGGCACGCCGACCTTCTCGCGAACGGCGGCGAGAATGCGAAGGCCCTCGTCCATGCCGGGACCGCGGAAGGAATGGGCGGACGTGCGGTTCGCCTTGTCATAGCTCGCCTTGAAGAGATACGGAATGCCGAGCTCGTCCGTGATCTCCTTCATGGCGGAGGCGATGTCGACGGCCATCTGCTCGCCCTCGAGCACGCAGGGGCCGGCGATCAAGAAGAACGGGCGGTCGAGCCCGATGTCAAAGCCGCAGAGCTTCATGTTTGTTGTCCTCTTGCAGGAGGGCGCGCCCCGGAAAAGTCGTCCAGACAAGACGGCGCCCGAAATGAAAAAGGCAGCCCCACGAACTGCAGTGCCCGTTGAGCTGCCTTGCGTCTAGGTCGGATCAGTCCGGCTTAGGCCTGAGCCTTCTTTTCATCGGCGTGCGCGATCGCGGCCTCAATGTAGGCCTTGAAGAGCGGATGGCCGAAGCGGGGGCTCGACGTGAATTCCGGATGGAACTGGACGGCGAAGAAGAAGGGATGGCCCGGGAGCTCCATCATTTCGGGGAGGTGCTCCGTCGGAGTCTTGGCGGAAATGACCATACCCTTTTCCTCGAACTGGGCCACATAGGCGTTGTTCACCTCATAGCGGTGACGATGGCGTTCAGCCACGACGTCGCCGTAGATCTTGTGGGCGAGCGTACCCTTTTCGACGGGAACTTCCTGACGGCCGAGGCGCATCGTGCCGCCGAGGTCGGACGACTCGTCGCGCTTCTGGACGCTGCCCGTGCGGTCCTTCCACTCGGTGATGAGGGCGACGACGGGATGGGCCGTGTCGGGATCGAGCTCGGTGGAGTTGGCTCCGCCGAGACCGCACACGTGACGGGCGAACTCGATGACGGCCATCTGCATGCCGAGGCAGATGCCGAGGAACGGGATCTTGTTTTCACGGGCGAACTCGATGGCCTTGATCATGCCTTCCGTGCCACGCTTGCCGAAACCTCCCGGGACGAGGATCGCATCGACGTCCTGAAGGATCTTCTCGGCGCCTTCCTCTTCGATCTGGCCGGCGTCGACGTAGCGGATCTTGACGCGGGTCTCCGTGCGGATGCCGGCATGGATCAGCGCTTCGTTGAGGGACTTATAGCTGTCGGCGTAGTCGACGTACTTGCCGACCATGGCGACCGTGACCTCGCGCTGCGGGTTCTTGATGCGACGGACGATGTCCTCCCAGGCGGAGAGATCGGCGGGCTTCGTCTCAAGGCCGAGCTTCTTGCAGACGAGGTCGTCAAGATGCTGGGCGTGGAGCATGAGCGGCACTTCGTAGATCGTGGAGGCGTCGGCGACGCTGATCACGCAGTCCATCGGCACGTTGGAGAAGAGCGAGATCTTGGCGCGCTCGCCTTCCGGGATCATGTGCTCGGCGCGACAGAGGAGCATGTCGGGATAGACGCCCTCTTCGCGGAGCTTCTGAACGGAGTGCTGGGTCGGCTTCGTCTTGAGCTCGCCGGCGGACGGAATCCACGGGCAGAGCGTCAGGTGGATGAAGCAGGTGTTGTTGCGGCCCACGCGGAAGGACATCTGACGGACGGCCTCGACGAACGGCAGGGACTCAATGTCGCCGACCGTACCGCCGATTTCAACGACGGCCACGTCGGGCTTGCCGTCAAAGGTGCTGGCGGCGCCGCGCTGGATGAACTCCTGAATTTCGTTCGTGATGTGCGGGATCACCTGAACGGTCTTGCCGAGGTATTCGCCGCGACGTTCCTTGCGAAGCACGCTCTCGTAGATCTGACCCGACGTGAAGTTGTTGGGCTTGTGCATCTTCGTGGAGATGAAGCGTTCGTAGTGACCGAGGTCGAGGTCGGTTTCCGCCCCGTCTTCCGTCACAAAAACTTCACCGTGCTGGAAAGGCGACATCGTGCCCGGGTCGACGTTGATATACGGATCGAGCTTGATCATGGTCACCTTCAGACCACGAGATTCCAGAATAGCCGCTAACGAAGCGGCGGCGATGCCCTTGCCGAGAGAAGAGACAACGCCGCCGGTCACAAATACGTACTTGGTCATGAAGAAGAGCCCCACGCAAGGAGGTACAGGAAAAAATTAAAGCCGAGATTATACCTGAAGTTCGGCATACCGCCCGAAAAACGTCTCCGCTTCCGCGCCGCCTCCGAATCAGGCCGATTATTCATTGTACGAGAATTCTCCCGACGCCGACACGACTTTTTGCCGGGACTCCCGAAGGGCTTCCCCGCCCGGCCTACGCGTACGGAGGAAGCCCTCGGGCTCAGAGAAGCTTCTCCGCATCGAGCACGGGCGCCGCAGGCGCGGCCCTCGGATCGTCGAAGTCCGCGCGGCAGGCGGCCTCGAACTCCGCATAGCGGCAGACCTCGCACTCTTCGTCGCTGCCGCGAAAGTCCCACTCGGGCTGCACGGTGACGTGGTCGATCTGGAACTCCTCATGAAGCTGCCTGCGCAACACGTCGAGGATCTTGGGCCAGCACTCGGGGCTTTCGATGTGCACGTGGCACTGGATGGCGCCGTGACCGGGGCTCATCGTCCAGACGTGCAGGTCGTGCACGCGGTTGACGCCTGGGATAGCCTCGATCGTGCGACCGACGCTGAAATAGTTGACGCCTTCAGGCACGCTGTCAAGAAGAACGCGCGTCGAGTCGCGGAGGATCTCCCAGGTTGCATGCAGAAGCAGGCAGCAGACGACGAGCGAGAGAATCGGGTCGGCAATCGTCGGACCGCCGAAGTAGATGACGGCGCCCGCAACGATGGCCGCCACGGAGCCGAGCAGGTCGCCCATCACGTGCAGAAGCGCCGCGCGCGTGTTCATATTCTTGCGGTCTCGGGAGAGGGACCAGGCAACGAGAATGTTGATCACCAGACCCACAGCCGCGATCGCCATGACGGAAAGGCCGGAGACGGGTTCGGGCGTCATGATGCGCGAGACGGCCTCGAAGAAGATCCATCCCACGACGCAGAGCATCACGAGACCGTTAATGAAGGCGGCAAGCACCTCGACGCGGCCGTGACCAAAGGAGTGGTCGTCGTCCGCCCCCTTCTGGGCGATCTTGTTGGCAACTAACGCGAAAAGCAGGCTCGCCGAGTCGGTCACCATGTGCCCGGCGTCGCCGATCAGAGCAAGAGAATTGCCCCAGAGGCCGCCCACAAGCTCGATGACGGAGAAGCTGAGCGTGAGCGCAACCGCGAAGCCCAGCACGCTCGTCTTCGTCTTTTCGGCCGCATGAAGCCAGTGGCTGTCTCCTCGGCCGTGACTCGAGAACTCGGAGTTGGGCTCGGGCTTTTGAAAAACGTCGTCGAAATGCTTCTGTTCGGACATGATGAATGGTGCCGTTGTTGACCTCTGCTGCGCGCAGACAAGCGCAAGGCCCGGACATCCTCAGGGCTGTCCGGGCCTTTGTTCTGATTTGAGACGGATTATAAAGCCTCCGCCTCCGTCAGGCATGCCCTCGGGCGGCGACAGGACTTACTTGCCGGTGAGCATCGCCACCGAGCCGCTGCCTGCGAGAAGCCCCGCGCTGGCGTAGATGCCGAGCTTGGCGCGCGTGTCCGTGATGTCGAGGTTGCGCATCGTGAGCTGACCGATGCGGTCGACGGCGGTGAACATCGAGTCGCCCTTCTCCATCGTGAGGCGGGACGGTTCGTACGTCAGGTTCGGGCTCTTGGTGGAGACGATCGTATAGTCATTGCCGCGGCGCAGCTCGATCGTCACTTCGCCGGTGACGGCACGGGCGACCCAGCGCATGGCGCTTTCGCGGATCATCAGCGCCTGACTGTCGAACCAGCGGCCCTGATAGAGGTAGCGGCCGAGCTTGATGCCGTTGATGCGGTATTCGGCGATCGTATCCTCATTGTGAATGCCGGTGACGAGGCGTTCGTAGGCAAGGAAGAGAAGCGCCATGCCCGGAGCTTCATAGATGCCGCGGGACTTGGCCTCGATGATGCGGTTCTCGATCTGGTCGGACATGCCGAGACCGTGACGGCCGCCGATGCGGTTGGCCTCTTCCATGAGAGCGACGGGATTCGAGAACTTCTGCCCATTGATGGCGACGGGAACGCCCTCCTTGAATTCAACCGTGACCGTTTCAGGCTTGACTTCAACGTCGTCGCGCCAGAAGGCGACGCCCATGATCGGCTCAACGATCTTCATGTTGGAGTCGAGGCTTTCCAGGTCCTTGGCCTCATGCGTGGCGCCGAGCATGTTCGAGTCGGTCGAGTAGGCCTTCTCGGCGCTCATGCGGTAGTTGAAGCCCTCCTTCTGAAGGAAGGCGGACATTTCGGCGCGGCCGCCGAGCTCGGTGATGAACTGCACGTCGAGCCAGGGCTTGTAGATCTTGAGGTTCGGATTGGCAAGAAGACCGTAGCGGTAGAAGCGCTCGATGTCGTTGCCCTTGTACGTGGATCCGTCACCCCAGATGTTGACGCCGTCCTCACGCATGGCGGCGACGAGCATCGTGCCCGTCACGGCGCGACCGAGCGGGGTGGTGTTGAAGTAGAGCTGGCCGGCCGTCGAGATGTGGAAGGCGCCGGACTGAATGGCGGCGATGCCTTCGTTCACGAGCTGTTCGCGGCAGTCGATCAGGCGGGCGTTTTCGGCGCCGTACTCCATGGCGCGACGCGGAATGGCTTCATAGTCGGTTTCGTCGGGCTGGCCGAGGTTGGCCGTGTAGGCGTAAGGCAGAGCGCCCTTGTTCTTCATCCAGCGAAGAGCAGCGCTCGTATCGAGGCCGCCGGAAAAGGCAATGCCGACTTTCTGGCCGACGGGAACGCTTTGAAGGATCGTTTCAGACATGTTTTGAGTTTCTTGTGAGTTCGTGTTGTTGTTTACCCAGCAACCTGGGGCCTGTGGCGATGATTATCCGCTCTCTCAGCCCCGCCTGCCGCCTCCGAACGCCACTATGTGAGACTTTTTGAAGAGTCCTCAAACAGCTTGAGGAGTTGTACCTAGACGGTCTGAGAACAACAGACAAATGGTCGACATATGACCGCATTTGTCCGCCTTAGCAACAAAAAACACCTGCAGCATGCAAGTCGGCACGCAGAATTGCATTTCTCCGACGGACTTTGCATAATGGCCCATTCTCCGAAAGCCTTCCTGCTGACATTCCACCTCCTCGTCAGAAAATCGCATTACCAACACAAAATGAATTTTCTCAAGCTCGAAGCCTATCCGTTGCTTGCCCGCATCAGGCAACTGCTGCCTGTTCTGGGACAGTGCCTGATGTACTTTATCGCCGCCGTTTTTCTGCTCGTCGCCTCAAATGCAGCACTGACGGGTTCTCTCCATGGTCTGCTCGGCAAGGCTTCTCACACGGCTCTAGGAGCCGTCCCTCTCGCCGCCTTTCTTTGCCTCTATAGAAATAACCACCGCGATCTGGCCCTTGGCTTTGTTCTTTGGCTTATCCTCAGCATCCCTCCGATTACAACTGCCTTTCTCGAAACAAAGCCTCTCTCAACCCTTGACATTGCTGAGAACAATGTCTGGGCCATGACTCAAGCCGTCCTCCTCATTGCGGGAACTGGGTTGACGGGCCTGATCCGACATCGTGCCGTCAGATTTTCCGCTGCCGCCCTCATGACCTGCTGCTGGATTCTCGCCTTCCTGCCAATCGCGAGCTTTCTGGTCTACCTGATCGGCTTTGACGCACTTCTGACTCCGGACATCGTGCTCGCGCTTGCTCAGACCCATCCGAATGAAGCTTGGGAATACCTGACCTTTATGGGACCGTTCATGATGGGCGTTGTTGCGCTTGCGTGCCTTACACTCCTTGCCCTGTCCGTAGCAGCCTTCAAAAAAGGAATGCACTCCCGCTCCCTGCCCCAGACGACCGCCTTCAGGATTGCCGTTTTGACAACTTGCTGTCTGGCGGCCATCTCCAGTTTCAAAAGTGCCAACAACGTATCGCTTTACGCGTTTTATAACGCCTACATCCACATCAGGGAAACAGGTCGCTTCGAAGAAGGATATGAACAGCGCAAGGCGATTCTTGAAGAACTGGCCAAAGCCGGTCAGAAAGGTCGAAGCGGTCTATTCGTATTCGTGATCGGCGAGTCGCATACCCGTGACCGCATGACGGCATACGGCCCTCAGGAACACGAAACGACTCCCTGGCTGAAGGACATGCGTTCCGACAGAAACTTCATTCTGTTCGACAAGGCGTATACGTCGTATGTCGCAACCGTGTCAGCGCTCACCTATGCACTCACGGCCAAAAACCAATACAACGACATCAGCTATGACGACAGTCCTTCCATCGTCGAGGTCGTCAGGGCCTCCGGCTATGAAACGTATTGGCTGAGCAATCAGAGCAAAATCTCGCCTTGGTCCACACCCATATCGATCATTTCAAGCAACGCGGATCATCACGTCTGGCTTGGGGAAACTTATGACGGAGAACTCCTCAAGCATCTTCCCACCCAAGACGGGAAGCCTACTGTGATCTTCATCCATCTCGTTGGCAGTCATACCGACTACCCCAATCGTTACCCCCCGGAATACAAGTTCTGGGACGAGCAGGACAGGACGAATGCCTACGACAATTCCCTCAGGTACAACGACTGGGTGCTTTCCCAACTTTATGAGGCTTTCAAGGCACGTCCCGACTTTCAGGTCATGATTTATATGGCCGACCACGGAGAGAATCCAACGCTCGGACACAGGCCGGCTCATTTCACTTGGGACATGGCCAGAATTCCCCTGTGGTTTGCCATGTCGGACGATTTCGTGAAAAAGCACCCTCAGACCGTCGCCGCGCTCAAGGAAAACGCAGTGAAACCGTTTACGAACGACATGATGTTCGACTCGCTCTGCGGCGTCTTCGGTCTCAAGGAATGGCCGTTTTACAACCCCAAAAACGACATTTCCTCTTTTACATACGACCGCCCTGTCTCGGAGCTTCGCACCATGTACGGAGATATTCGCATCGACAGCGATCCAAACCTCTAAAGTCGATTTCGACTCACAAGCCATGTCGGCAACCTCCAAAGGCTGCCGACATGGCTTTCTTCCCTCCACGTTCCTTTCACACTGCCGCTTATCGACGACATCTCCGTCCTTTCGCCTACACAAGAGACAAAACCAATATTCCGTTACAAACAGTCCAGAGTGACACTCTTACTTTTTTCCATAGGGGTTTTCCTATTTTTCAATCTTTCTAGTCCAAGATCAAACGCAATGCACTGTTGATTGCTTGACCTCAATCAATCCGTATAGACTGAACGAGTTACCTGAAGGTACTGCGGTTTCAGGACCATGAAAACGAACTGCAGGGTACGCCTGACGGCCAGTCCGCCACTTTTCAAGCGGCGGACACTCAAACAACAGGAGCGCCATTCAACTGACGCGCTCCAAACTAGAGGAGCAAACAACCATGTCCATGAAGCAGACCCTGATCGGCCTCGGCCTCGTCGCCGCCTCCGGCGCCGCCCTCGCCCTTCCGAACATCGCCGTTCTCGCTACCGGCGGCACAATCGCCGGTGCCGGCGCCTCCGCTACGGGCACTGCCTATCAGGCCGGCAAGGTGAGCGTCAACCATCTCGTTGCCGCCGTTCCGGAACTTGCCAACATCGCCAACGTGACCCCGAAGCAGGTCGCCCAGATCGGCTCTCAGGACATGTCCGACGAAGTCTGGCTCAAGCTCGCCCAGACGATCAACGCCGACTGCAAGAAGTATGACGGCTTCGTCATCACGCACGGCACGGACACGATGGAAGAAACCGCCTACTTCCTGAACCTCACGCTCAAGTGCGACAAGCCCGTCGCCATGGTCGGCGCCATGCTGCCGTCCACGGGCCTCGGTGCTGACGGCCCGCGCAACCTCTACAACGCCGTTCTGACCGCTGCCACGCCTGAAACCGCCAAGCAGGGCGTCGTGGTCGCCATGGACAACATCGTCGTCGGCGCTCGTGAAGTCATCAAGACCAACACGGTTCAGCCCGAAACGTTCCAGGCCGCCAACTTCGGCAAGGTCGGCACGATCTTCAACAACAAGGTGACGTACTCCACGCTCCCGGTTCGTGCTCACACGACCGCCACGCCGTTCGACGTCACGGGTCTGAAGGAACTCCCGAAGGTCGGCATCGTCTACAACCACGCCGGCGTGGAAGGCCTCCAGGCTGAAGCGCTCGTCAAGGCCGGCTACAAGGGCATCGTGAACGCCGGCGTCGGCAACGGCAACATCCACAAGTCCATCTGGCCGGTTCTTGAACAGGCCACGAAGAACGGTGCCGTCGTTGTTCGCTCCTCCCGCGTTCCGACGGGCGCCACCACGAAGGACGCTGAAGTGGACGACAAGGCCCAGCACTGGGTCTCCTCCGGCGAACTGAATCCGCAGAAGGCCCGCGTCCTCCTGCAGCTCGCCCTGACGAAGACCTCCGACTGGAAGGAAGTCCAGAAGTACTTCGACCTCTACTAATCGAAGTCTCCGCCTGCGCTTCACATGATTGCTGAAGCGCATGACTCAAGTCTTGAAAAGCCCTGATCCGAAAGGTTCAGGGCTTTTTTCATCACAGCGGCGGCACGGCCGCAGCCAAGGCAGCTGTTGAACAAATACAGGGACTCTCCAGAAACGACAATGGCCCGTTCACATTGAACGAGCCACTTCGTTTTGACGTCAAGATGTGCCTGGTGCGGCCACCGTGCGACGCGAGCGCCTGCGAGAGTAGGCGAAAAGGCGAATTGCAGTAGATCTGCAGTCTGGGATCGTACATCATGTCGACAGAGATTCGCAAGGTCAACCCTTGCCAGATGGTTCGCCTTCTGGGCTTTTTTGTTCCCTGCCGCGCACGACGCGCGCCGAAGTCGTCGAAGTTTCTTGATGGTCCGTCGCAAGGCATCATCTACTGATCAAAACCGACAGACACAAAAAAAACGCCCCACCTACCGCAGTTGGTAAGTGGGGCATTTTCATAGGTAACCGCGCGGAGTGAGCGTCATGCAGGTACAGATAGGCTTGCGCGGTGTTGTTACGACCATTTTACCAGCGTTGGTAACTTGGTCTTCGGCAAAATGTTCGGCTAACGAAGTTTTTATAGGCGCCATCCTCAAACCGTTGGGGCGAAATGATTACAAGGCAATTTCGACCCATTTTGACGCCACCCCTTCGTCTAAGTTTTCGGCCAAATTCGTCTACAGCTTCGTCACTGACTGACGATCTTTGTCAGAGCGTCCTTGTCTATCGCAGTCCGCTCAGAAAGCTCGACACCTCGTCGAACCAGCTCTGCGCCTCGCTCGACAAGGCCTGCGCAGCGGGCAAGCTGCTCTCTTTCAAGCTTGCAGGCACCGGCACGGGCTGCGGACAGTCGACTGCGGGCCGCGGCGGCCTCACGGCGCACCCTGTCAAGGTCGCCAGACAAGTCACTAGCGCGAGCCAGTGCGGCATCGCGCACCTCCCACGCTTCAACCAGGCTCTGTGCATAGGTTCTCTCCTTCTCACGATACTTGGCCTCAAGGGCCTGCGCACGAGTGGCGTAGTCCTCACGCAGTTCAGCGATGTCCTGCCCGTACAGGGCGGCGGCATACTGGTAGCCCGCGACGAAGATCCCGACGCCTGCGGCTACAGAACCCGCCGCCTTCATCCAAGAAGCCATCTCGTTTCCTCATCATTTCAACGCGTCACGCCACGCCTTGACTGCCTTCGCCATTCCCCACGCAATCGCTACGCCCCCGAGCGCCAAGAAAACGACGTACATCCCGACAGCCTGCCACGTCAGTTCCTCTTCCATCATCAGCTCTCCAAGCCGCAGTGCGGCTATCAAATTTGGTAAAATATCTCCCATAGACACCTTTCGCGTTTTGGGTCTTACGAGCCGTTCAGGATTCCGCCCCTGAGCGGCTTTTCATTTCTGTGGCGTCTAGCTCACAGCTTCCATCCCTTCACGGGATTCAGGTAAATACCGACGTACTGTGCCTTCTTGTCTCGGGATCCCCACAGCTTCCAACCCACGTTGATCCGCACACAGCACGGCCTGCCGAGCAACCTGTAGTGCTTGATGTAGTACAGCTGGAACGCGATGAGCTTCCCATCGCGGCGGCAACGCCTGCGGCACGTGCCTGACACGCCGTTCGTGTCGGAGGCATTCTCATCGCCAGTCACCTCCCACGAGTCGCTCGAGCGCACCTCGACCCCGAGCACATTGATGTCGAAGCCGTAGCATGTATTGCGCCACATCCACGCGACTCGACGTTTGTACGTCGCCCAGGCATCCGTCCCCGGCCATCGTTGCCAGTGGCCCTCGTCGCCGTCTGCGTCGTTGTCGTCAGTGGCGAACCAATCGAGCCATTTCGGCAGACGGTGCGTTTCCTTGTCCACGAAGAACGGAAGAACGGGCGCGAGGATCAAGCCGACGAGAAGCATCAGGTAGCTCAGAGGCATCGAAAGAAGCCAACGCAAGTAGACCATCTCAGTCCTCCCCAAGGAAAAGCTTCGCTTCGGACTTGCGGCGGCGGACGAGCCCCGGAAGCTCCTTGCCGCCCGCCTTCGTGATGTCGAGGAACTGATGCGCGGCCTGCTCGACGTCGCCTGCATTGAGGGCCCTCATGAGCCTCGGGCAGTTGTGCACGACGTAGGACGCGCCCACGTTGAACGCAAGGCTAACGAGCGCGACGTACTGGCCCTCAGTCACGTGCACATTCACGAACGGCGCAAGGGCCTTGACCACGGCCTCGATGTCCTTGCGCAGGAGCTCACGGCTCTGCGCGTAGGTGATCTCGTCGCCCTCATGCACGTCGGGGCCAGTGTGGCCGACGCCAATCGTCCAGATGCCCGCAGGACACTTGTACGCGACGAGCTTGCAGCCCTCCCATGCCTCAATGAAATCCATCGCGCACTCGGGCGCGTATTCGCCAAAGGTTTTCACTTGCCTTCCTCCTTGTCCAAATCCTCCTTCGTCACGCCGAGGCGCTTCTCGAGCACGATCTCAAGCAGTCTGATCAGGCGAGTTCCGCCCCAACCAGCCATACCTGACAAGGCTCCGCAGAGGTTCGGCGGAAAGCCTTCGTAAGACATGACCTCGTAGCAAATCAAACCGCAGATCGCGCTGATCAAACCGTGGAGCAAAAACTCTTTGAGCGAAAACGGGCGGCCTTCCTGTACCGTCAGTAAGTAGTTAAGCCAGCCGCAGATAGCCGCAAAGGCTCCTGAAGCTGATACCGCCTGTAGCTCGTTTATCACTTCTTTTTCGGGCATCCCGTTTCCCTAATAAAAAAGCCCCCGATTTCTCGGAGGCCGTGAGTTACTTCGAATTGAAAGGCTTCGACTGGTGACCAAGATTTGCCACCGCGTCTGTCAGTTTCTTCTCGTTCGCAAGAACTTGAGTGAAGCCGTTTTGGAGGTCAGACTCGACCTGAGTCAATCGAGCCTCAAGCGCTTCAAAGCGCTCTTTGATCGCCTTTCCCAAGGCTTTCCCGTCTGGAAGCGTAGTCGCCATTACTGTTCTCCGTTATAGCCTTTGGAAAGCGCATCGAGCGCAGATGCGATCTCTGTCGTAGAGCAGGACAGGTAGTCTCGGTAGTTGTAATCGGTGCCCATGAAGGCGTTGTACAAGCCGACGTACTGTTCAATTGCAACCACTCTGTCTGCATCCGCGCCTGAGGCGTCGATCATGCTCTGCACCACCTCAAGAATCATTTCCTTGAAATGGCGCAGTGCATCTATGTCGATAAACCGCGCCATTCCAACTCCTTACTTGAAGAGAGCGTCAATCTCGGTCGTCGTGGCGGCTTCGATGGTGATCATCGGTGCCATCGGGTCCCAGCTCGTGCCATTCCAGACGACATTCACACCCGCATCAATGCCGTGCGTGGCATCAGCGGTCTCGACGTTGTACATGTCACCTGTAGCCGGAGCGGTCGGCAGAGCCGCGTAGTTTTCAACCGCGCCCTTGTAATGCACGGCACTGGCAATCTGATCCTTCGTCGCATAGCCGCTCAAATCGATGTTCACAGACTTGCTGGTGATCGCAACGGCCTTGCCGTTCACGGTGATCTTTTCGATCACATTCACCTGTGCGCCCGTCGCAATGCCGTTTACCTTCGCAAACTGCTCTTTGGACATCAAGCCATCAGCAGATGCCGTGGCCTTCACATAAGTCGTGTCCTGTCCGGGAATGCCGAGAGCCGTAATGTCACCCTTGGCGACCTTCACTCCTGCGATGACGTGACCGGTTGCATCAGTCGTGACCTTGTACAGACCTGCGGCAAGTGCGCCCGCAGCCGAAGTCGGATGAGAGTAGACGGGCGTTTCCGCACCGTCGATGAGAATGTTGCCGTTGGTCGTGCTGTTAGCTACAGCGGTAGCACCGGCAGAGATAGCCTCGAGTTTGCTGAAGTGCGCCTTGCTCATGAGGCCGTCGAGCGTCGCGGAAGCGAGAGCGTATTCCTTCTGCGGGATCGTGATCGTACCGAGAGACGCGCCCGACTTGCTCTTGAGCGTGACGGTAGTACCTGCGACTTCGATGCCGGCTGCAAAGATGCCTTCGGCCTTACCGTGATAGTAACGAAGGCCAGTGATATCGATAAGACTGGAAGCATTAGCCATTTTGACTTTCTCCAAAAAGTAGATCTATTTCGTCCGACTTCGCCACGCTGAAAGAAGCAGCTTCACCCTTGTCGCCCTTCGCGCCCTGAATGCCAGGCACCTGAACTCTTACAGGCGGGAGCTGAACCTTCTTTTCAACGACAACCTTGACAGGCGGCGACGGTCGGACGACGACTTTGACCGCCTTGCAACTCATCTGGTGACCTCCTGATGCAGGATGAATGCGCCTTCAAGAATGCGCGTGACCTCACCAGATGCCGAGACAATCTCAATGTCGTAAACGGAATCACCGTGACGCATGGCCGTAGTGACAGCGTTCGGCCACGTGGCCGTGATCGTGCCGCCCGTGATGACAAGGCGACCGTTTTCAGTCGTCAGTTCATCGTTGATCGTTGCGCTTCCGACGCTCGGCCTGATCTGCATCCGTGCCGTGTAGCCGGAGAGATCAAGCGGAGTGTCATTTGCGTCGTACATCTCGAAAGGAATGACGGCATCCGATCCCTGATCAAGCTCAATGTCATAGACAGAAGCCATACCCGCCTCACTTGAGAACGTCAGGCTTTTCAGGCCACACCACTTCGTAAGGGAAGCCGTCATGTTGAGGGACATCACGCAGTGCCTGGCGATACGCCTTGACAGACTCAAGATCTTCACTAGAGACCGGATAGTCATTCATCAGCAAGTAGTCCGTATCCGCGATCAGGCGATCACGCTTAGATCGAACCTCTTCTTCAGTTTCAGCAAGCTTCTCTTCGGGCGTCTTTTCGGGAATCTTCTCGACAGACCAAGAAAGATCTTCGCCGCGCTTTTCGCGATAACCCTCTTCCTGCGCAAACTTCTGGATGAGCGAGCGCATTTCGATGTCGTGCGGCGTCTGGGAATGATGAGAAACCACCACACCGACGAGATCTGCAGCGCACGTCGGCTTTAGCTCAGCAACCCACGCATCGCCAGTGAAGCGATAAAACTTCGAGCCATCCTCGCCTTCATCGCCAAAAGGCGCGATGAGAGTGCAGGACGGCGGCATGAGCACATTACCGTCCATCACCTGGACGGTCAGCTCGTGCTCGAAGAAACCAGAAGCGTCGAACTTGTACGCTTTCTTGAAGGAAGTAGTCATGCTGGCTCCTAAAAAAATTGCGGCCTTGAAGCCGCGTGAAAAAAGATATGTCGTGACAGATAGTCACGGGTTGACGCTTCGCGTCTATCCGACTGGCGCGAAAACATGGGTCTTGCGCCTATGCACCCTCGGGCGGGTGACGGATATCAAGCTCGGGAACTTCCCCGAGATGGGACTGAAAGAAGCCCGTCAAATCACCAGACAGAAGAGAAAAGAACGGGGACAAGAGCCGCCGCGAGGCTATGTCTTTGCCGACGCCTTCCGTATCTGGTGCGATCAGAAGCGTGGCCGCATCGTCTCGTATGAGAACGAGCGCAGGATGATCGAGCGTCATCTACTACGCCATATCAAGAACAAACAGATCGATGAGATAACCGCGCCTCTCATCGTTCACATCGTCCAGCCGCTCCTCGAGGCCGACCGAAAGGTGACCCTGAAGCGCGTCATCATGCGATGCCGTGAAATCCTCGACCTTGCGGTAGCCGCAGGCCTCATCAAGCACAATCCCGTCGAAAGACTGAACCGCATCTACTCGCCTGCCGAAGTAACTCCTATGCCTGCGATTGACTGGCAGGAACTTTCCTCTGCCATGAGCGTCATCTCCTACGCTTCGCGCAGGATGCAGGTCATCTTTCTGTGGTCTCTTTGCTCGATGCTCCGTCCAGGTGAAGTTGCCTCGATCAGGTGGGAGTGGATCGAGAACGACGTTCTGACTATCCCAGCTGAGAAGATGAAGAAACGTCGCCAGCACCGTGTGCCGATCATCCCCGCGCTGAGGTATCTGCTCGACGAAGCCAAAGCCGTGTCGAGACACCCGAAGTCCGGCTACATCTTTCCAGGCGCTGGAGGCTCGAGGCCGATGTCATCTCAGACGCTTGCGAAGTACCTGCACTCAACTGAACTGCGAGGAAAACTCGTAGCGCACGGATGCAGGTCTATCGCTCGCTCATGGATGGCCGACCACGAGGTCTCGTATGAAGTCGCTGAAGCCTGTCTTGCCCATCTGACAGGTTCAGCCGTTTCCCGCGCGTATCAGCGTTCTGACTTTCTGGACGCTAGGAAAAATGTCTACGCGCAGTGGTGCTTTTATGTCTTCGACTGTGCCCGTTGTGCCGGCATAAAGGTCGATTCCGACTAGGCCGCAGGCAAAAGTTCAGGCTCGAGGCATCAATCGAGCCTGTGCCGCGCACAGTGCCGAAAAAGGACCGATTTTTCGGGCTTTTCGAAAAACTCCGACAACCTGACATTACTGGCAATTTGACCGACGTAGCAGGTGGTGCAACCATGAGTTTCAATGGCCGCGCACTAACAGGCG
>ENA-ORIC01000364-ORIC01000364.1-human-gut-metagenome-genome-assembly--contig:-NODE-364-length-60666-cov-6.820330_pt1 | contig 60666 bp, 101 predicted proteins | sample MGYA00243023_ERZ508732 | MGnify/ENA primary metagenome ERZ508732 (study PRJEB26277, sample SAMN04329767) | human gut metagenome | biome: human-associated habitat | host: Homo sapiens | place: USA... | reverse complement strand
CCGTCTGCCTAGGATCCTCCTTAGCCCCCGTCTGCCTAGGCTTCTGCATAGGATCCGGTTGCCTAGGATGCTCCACAGTTGCCGGTTGCCGAGGATGCTCCCTTGTATCCGGTTGCCGAGGATGCTCCATGCTTTTCATCGCTTTCAGCGTCCTTTTTTACACGTTTTACTGTATATTCGATTGCAGCTTTAACAAGACCCGCAATGCTAATTTCTGCTCCGATCTTAATTTTTGTAGATGCTACCTTAGTATCATCATTATGTTTCTGGATTTCTCCGCTCTGCTCTACCTCGTGGTATACGCTTTCATTTGGATAATAATAATTCAAGCAATCAAGCGGATACTCGCAAGCGTGAAATCCATGATCGCAAACTTCTACGATTTCTTCCTCATACTCTTTTCCTTCTTCGTACTGAAAGCCACGACAAGTCATATTTTTGTTAAATCCTTTGTAAGATTTGATAACTTCTCCCATTTAAACACCCTCCACTTTCAACTGCTTGTCCGCTGATACACTCAAAAGGATTAACTGTGCATCCATATCCGGCACATTGAAATCATTTAAGCTCTCTGCGTTATCCACAAAAATCGGCACGATAACGCCATATAACTCGCTAAGAGAACGGATAATATCAAGTCCGGCTACAATTCTATGACCGCTATTCAAAGTCGAATACGGCACTCCATTTACGGTGCACTCACAGCAATCTTTCATACCGCCATTTAACTGCATTTCAAAGAGTTTGAAATTAACTGTCTTGAAATGGCTGTTGATGGTTTCAGAAACCTTATCCAGTTTGAAACGAATAAACTCTTCCAACATGTAAAGAATCTGTTCCTGGTCTGCAACTTTCTGCCCGATTTCTTTCTGTTCTTCCTGCAACTGCCATATACGTTCATCAATCTCAACATTCATGGATGCCTTTGCAATAGTGCTGTTTACTTCATCAAGACGTGCCTGAATCTCTTCTTTTTCAGATTTTAATGATTCAACTGCTGCATTCTCCCCATTGGCGTTCATCTTTTCGATTTCTACCAGAACTTCATCGTGTCTGGCTTTCATCTTCACATACTCTTCATTCTGCGAATAATCTGCTTCCACTGGCATTTCAGATAACGTTTTAGAGAGTGCTTCTTTCTTGGCAATGGCATCCTTCTCCTGTTTCTTTAAGGCTTCAATTTCTTCCTGCAAATTTGTATTTTTCTCTGTCAGTTCAGCAATAAGATTTTTCTTCTCTGTACCAATAGTAATCAGCCGATTCAATTCAACCTTTTTGTCAGTGTCAAACTTAAATCTTTCTGATTTAAGTTTTTCTTCCGCATCTGCCTTAGCTTTTTCCTTACGGCTCTCAAAATCAGCCTTTAACTGCTCGATTTTATCTTCCGGCAACTTCTGACCACACAATGAGCAAACGGTGCTGTTTTCATCAAATACCCACTTGGATTCATGAAACAAATATGGGAATTCATCAAAAGCCTTTGCTTTTTCTGCGTTGTACTCCTCTCCAAGCCTTTTCCGCTCTGAATCAGCATTGAAAATAACCGTCTCGTTTTCTGAAACCCGTCTCTCTTTCAAAGCAATAGTATCTGCAAATCGCTTCATCTCGTTTTGCAAATCGCGTAATTCTGCTTCGATCTCGCTTCTCCTGTTTGTCAGATCGCGATTCATAGTCTGCATAATTCCAGACATATCAAACTGCAGCTGCATTTCTTCACGTCCTAACTCCATCATTACTCCGTCAGAATCTTTGATCTTCGCATCAATATCTGCAATTTTGGTTTCCAAGTCTGTTTTCGCAAGTTCCTGTTCTGCAACATCGATGTCAACCTTGGATTTCATGGCTTCGTCAATTCGGACTGGAATCTCTGCCTGCTTCTTCTTCCACTCGTTCAATGCTTTGGAAAATTTTGCTCTAATATCATCCGTAGACGGTGCTTTCTCTAATTCCGAAAGCAATGGCGCATACTTCGCGTCCGTCTGTGCCAACTCTACATCTGAAACCTCTGAAACAAGTTTCATAAGAATATCTCTCTGGTCTTTCCATTTCAAGGAAGAGAAATACTGCGGATTAGTCAGCATTTTGAACATTTCCTCGCTCTGTGCCAATTCCGAAACATATGCCTTGAAATCCGCTTCACTCTTCGGATAGCCGTCAATCTCAAACGAATTAACATTCCCCTGCAATACTGCCGTATCGGTTCCACGCTTCTTAACCCAATTCTGTTTCTGTGTCTTGGAAAGTTCAACTTCCTTTCCATCTACATCCAGAATGGCAGACACCTTGATCTCCACATTATCAACTCGTATTCCTTCGTTCAGTGGTCGTACATTAAACTTTTCCTCTCCAGAACTGTTCTTGTTGAAAAGCAGCCATGTAAACGCATCAAAGATCGTTGTCTTTCCTACGGCGTTCTGTCCGCTGATCTTCGTTTTGCCCGAGAAAGTCACGTCAAGCATCTTGATTCCCTTGAAATTCTCGATGTGAATACTCTTAATTGTTATTTTCATTTTTCCCCTCCTCAATCACATCACATTTGCTTACGGAAACATCATAAGCCACTTTCTTCTCAAACTCCGTGTCAGAAATCTTCTTGTCGTATTCTCGGCTCTGGATTCTGCCAATCAACTTAACACGGGTCCCGATTTTAAATCCTCCTGCAAATCTTGCATTTCTTCCCCAGGCAATGCACGGAATGTAATCAGATTTCCCATAATCTCTGTTTACTGCAATCAGCATGTCTGTGATCTCGCGACCAAGTGGCGTCTCTCTGTAATTCGGCTCTTTGCAAACATATCCATTGATCGTAATGCAATTCTTATCAATATTCGCATCTTTTGAGTCAATCGCCTCAATGTCACAAACAAACACAGATAAGATCAACCGGCGTCTGGTACCTTCCTGTTTGTTGAATGATCGATAACTTCCAGAAACCCTTACCGCCATTCCTGAATATCTGTCATCCATATCAAACAGTCTTCCTGAAATTGTTAATGGGATCTCGTCTACGGCGCCACTCTTTCTTTTTACTCCAAGAGATATTTTGTAAAAATTCTCTCCGTATGATTCATACATAAACTCCGGCTCTGAAATAATCACGCCTGCCAGTTCCACTTTGTTGTTTTCCATTGTTTCTTTATTCATATTTGAAATTCTCCTCGTATTATAATGTAGTAGTATTTATAGACCCTCTCCAAAGTCTGATTCCGTTTCTTCATGAAGTCTTTCAAGTTCAACCGTCCTGTTCATTATGCTTTTGGCGTATTCAGTGCGATTCTCGTATGTTATGGTCAACGCATCTGATTCTCCGCTATAGATCATAAGAACTGTGCTCATGTCTCCCTCATATTTTTCAAACAACTCCGCCAAATAATCGCATCCAACGAGAATATTCCCATATGGATCATAGAGATCTTCTACTCCAAGACGCGGTCTCTGTGATATTTTTCATAAATTTGCATGAGACCTTTGCATCCACCATTCTCCGCATCGGCTTGTCCACTGCTTTCATGCTCGATGATCGCCATTACCATTTCCGGGCAAATATGATATTCGTTTGAAATATCCTTTATATAAGGAAGATACTCATTTGAAATCCATGTATCGCTCGGTTCCGTTGCTGTCGTATGTAATGTAGGTAATACCATCGTCAGTGTCATCACCATCAACATAATAATCATGATCTTCGACAATCTCTTCCGCATCCTGCCATCCTCCTTCAATTCTTGATCCGGCATACAATAAAATTAAGCTGATTATGGTCGGTATCGCTACAATAGGATTTTCCGTTGCATCCGCACACATACAAAGAAAAAAGATCGCCGCGCCTACAAATTCAATCACCATTGCCAACTTCTTCATACGCACTTCACTCCCGCCACTTATAAGAATCACTTTCAATTTCCTGTCCATGTAAGGACACAAAATCTGTTATTACCGCAATAAATTCTGAATTGGTTGGCTTCCCCTTTTTCGGCGAAACCGTATAACCAAAAATCTCATTGATCGCATTCACATTTCCATTTATCCATGTGACCTCTATTAAGTTCCGGATGTTTCTTTCTACTTTGGATGCGGTAGTTCCGTTCTCTTCTGCGATTTTTGCATAAATTTCCTTCATAACACATCTAAGCACATCCCTGTCGTCCAGACATTTCTCTATCGCTCTAATTGTGTATGTGTATCCTTTGAGCGAATGGCTTGCGCCGATCTGATCCAATGTTTTTCTTAAAGCAATATTCGTTTGTTTATCCATGAATTCCTCCTGTTAATCTTTCCAAACTCCATATGAGTTGTTGGTGGCTACCAGTTTTTCGTTCTATTCTTCATCAGCGCAACCTCTTTCCAAAAACTTGTTGACGAAGTATATCTGACCTTTTCCTGTTACCTTGGTTGTCCGAGTAATTCTTACTGATCCGTCCGGATTCTGCACGTTGCTTTCCTTTACCTCGAATAACCCCTGTTCAACATATCTCTGCTGCGGCATATTCTTTGACGAACCGTTTTTAATAAGGAAGTTATTCTCACGCAACCACTCAAACAACCGCTTCTGTCCTATCTGATAGCCGTTCTGGCAGATCAGCTTTGCCAAGTCTCCGATAAGAATTGATGTGTGACTTGTTGCTACAGCATCAGCAAAGATTTCTTTCGGTTTCATTCGCTGATTTTCCGCGATCAGCCTTGTGTTGTTTTCCTTAAGGCTGTTGATTTTCTCGTCAGCCATCTTTAACGCTCTGGCAAATACCTGCTCCGGTGTGTTCCACGCCTTTTCCAAGTCGATGAGGTACTGGCGAATTTCTTTTCCTTTTTCCGTTCTCTGCAACATACAAATCTGTTTTGCCATATCAACAGAAATATCAATATCGTCTACCTCTCGCTGAACCTCTCTGGTTCCCTCGATTTGAACCCGTACTTTTTTGTTCGGGGTTGAAAAATCTATGCCCTGTACGAATCCATACCCAGAATATCTTTCAAACCATTTACTAAAACGTTCTGTACCTTTAACTCCGTCTTCTTTCGATAATAAATCGTATAAATCTCTTGCCGATACTGTCTGTGTATCAAAATTGACTTTCACTAACTCGTCCATTCCATCCAACTCCTTTCCGTGTTATAATCCTCCATAAGGAGGTGGTAACCATTAACAAATGTCCACTTAACGATTTTAGAGATTGCATACGCGATTGTGCTTGGTATGTTTCCAGTTCTGATTGTTGTGCTGTTCATAAATTAAGTAATTTAAAAAGCATTAAAAATCTTTCAGAGCTAAAATCTATCGAAAGAAACATATCTAGCATCGAATCAATACTCAATCGGCATCAATCCTAATAATCGTTTCAGCGATACGGTCGATTTCGCCTGCAATGCGAATTTTTGTTTCCGTATCTGATGTTTTCTTACTTTCCTCTGCCAGCGTTTCGATTTGCTGGTAGAGGGTATCTTTTAATTCTTCAATGCTATGCAACATTCTTCTCCTTTCTATGTTATAATTCCCTTATCATCAAATAAGGGAGGTGTAATTTTGAACGATGAATATGTATCTGCCTACGCTATTGCTAAAATCTGTGGATATAACGGTTCTTTCAATGATTTCAAAATCAAGTACGACCAATACTGCGAAGAAATCAATGAAGAAATTTCGGAAGAAGAACCAACTTTAGCAAAAGTATCTGCATCTACTAATCCTTTCCGTAGGCACAGCCCGTTCTAAAATATTTTGCTAACGGAGCAACGGCGTTGAGAACATTGATAGACAATCTAATGTTTGTCTCATCAATTTTCTTTTCGCCATTAAGAATTTTGCTGTAATCGTCCAAAACATTAAATGCGACATGCTGCGCCATTTCTTCAATGTCAATATATCTTCCGTCTTTACGCTCAACAATCGTTGCTTTTCCAGATGAATCCAAAACAGAATATCTTGATTTTTCCAATGTTTTTTACATCTCCTTTCTAGTAACTTCTTAAGTTACTTTCTTTGCAAAAAAAATATCCATTGGATTTTGGATGTGAAGGTTATCAATCATAACCTGAATTTCGTCGCTTCCAAAAACGCCCTTACTCATTCTCATATAAAATGTTTTTGGCGTAACTCCAATCATTTCCGCAACATCAGCCTGTGTTTTGCCATTTTCAGCAATAACGCCGCGAAGTTTGTTTGTATCAACCATCTGACTACTCCTTTCTAACTTCGTAACTTTTGAAGTTACTTTTATTATATTCCATTTTGGTAACTTGTCAAGTTATTTTTTTCTTGACGAGTAACTTTTTTGTGTTATAATAAAGTTACCAATAGGAAAGGAGGAAAACTCAAATGACAATCGGAGATAGGATAAAAAAGCAGAGAGAGCTTTTAGGTATTTCACAAGTAGAGCTTGCAGAGAAAATAAAAGTTTCAAAGCAAACACTATATAAATATGAAAACAACATTATTACTAATATTCCAAGTGATAAAATAGAAATTATTGGGAAAGTTCTTGAAGTTTCTCCATCTTATTTAATGGGTTGGGAAGATAATTTAGAAAACGCACCAGATATTCTTCCAGACCTTATGTCAGATAGTGAATTGCTGGATAACTTAAAAATGCTAATGAAACTTAGCAAAGAACATAGACAGACTATATTTGACAATATAACCTATTGGCATGAAAAAGAGGGGCACTAAATGCCCCACTTTTTTTTGAATGAAAGTATTGTGTTATATAAAAATTTCAAAAATCGCTCGTTGTCGCACTTAACGACCATTTCAGTTATTTTTTCCTTGTAAAACGCTGTTTCCTCATTGCACTCATTTTCCCCCATCTTATTCTCCTCCAATCTCTGCAACCGATAATGTTAATGTCATTATAGAACGTATGTTCTTTGCAGTCAACCCCACACAAAAAAATTACCATTATTTGCCAGTAACATTTGAGGGGGCAATGAATCGCCAAACATCGCCCCCTCTCCAGAACTTGAAGTGCCCTTATCGGACAATTTTATTTTACAAATTTTGTCAGCATTATTCAAATCATTTCGGTCGCAAGTTTCGACAGAAATCGTCTGATTTGTCACTTTGGGTCAACAAAAACGTTTAAATTGCGAAAAAATTATAATGTTTTTTACGTCATATTTTAACAGGCATCTGTTTCGTGCGTCAAACAAAGCTTTAGCACAGTTAAATAACATAGGTAATTATAAACAAACCGATACGCTGTTAGTTAGCAGTAAATTGTCCGCTAATATAGAATACGAGCTAAACACTTTACTATTAGCAAAAGGGACGTGGTTAGTAGTATCAAGCGGCGAATTGAACGCACATACACCTTTTGCGTACAATTTAGGGCTAAAAAAGAGTGCTGGTGATTTATATGGATCAAATGGGTATTTGTGTACTCCTCACACAGATACAGGTATATGGGCTGATTTTTTACAAACTTACACTATCACTGTAACAAGCGATACAGCAACCGTCAGCACAACGATCAAGCATTATGCCGCTGACAGCAACGTAGGAATTGGCTGGGCGAGAATGCTGGCTATACGTCTGGCATAGAACACATTACCGTAAAAACTGTAGTCAGCGTGCCATTGTACTCCGTGTTATTCAGCACAGAACGCAGAGCAGTCCCATTGTTAATCGTTGTTCCAAGAGCACCATGAGTAATCGCCGATCCTAAAACGTTGGCAGACAACACTATTATAGGTGTTATTTTAAAACTCGATATGTCAAGTTCTGCTACGCCGTTAGTGTAAGCTATGGGCCGAGATATGACCACTATAGATGCTGGTACATGCTCTTTATTTGAATTAAAGTAAAATACAGTTTTCGCTAAAGCTTTGTTTTGCGACGAGATCGCCCCCGTTACCGTTCCACCACCAATAGAGGATATGTCGGTAGTCCCGAGCATCTTATACAAGTACCGCACGTTTTTAAACATCTGCGATACCTTTGCAAAAAGAGATGTATGCTTTTCACCGCTTGTCAGTGTAGCAACGCTTGTCCACGATGACGCTGATCCATCTGCCACATCACTGCTCGTAAATGATGCGACATTGCTCGCTGTATCTCCACTCATCGCTACTGCCCCAATGTTTTCTGGGGTGAGATTGACATTTCCTCGCCGATAGGATGTTTCTTTTGCACCCTTGACCCCCGTCACCGGGGTACCGGCCAGAACATCCCACTTTCCGTCTGACGTTTTGTAGATATTCGCGCCGGCGGGAACTGCATTGCCGGAGCCCTCTTTAAAATCGTCCGTGGTCGTAAATTCATCCGAAATATTGTACATCCATCCTGCATTGACATCCGGAAGCGCCGGAAGATCTGCAAAAGCCACCGTGCCATGCGGCTGCAATCCACCTTTTAGTCCCTCTGATACGTCTTTTGCCTGCTGATAATAATATTTAGCGTTATCAGAGTCCTCTCCCTCCCGGCTGCCGGTACCGCCAACGGCATAACTCTGTGCTTTGGTTGCACTATCTGCTGCAGATTCTGCTTTTCCGATAATTTCTGTTGCTTTTCGTGTGGCAATATCGGCTTTCTCACTAGCTGTAATTGCTGATTCACTGGCGGATGTTGCCGCCGCTGTCGCGGTCTGTGCTGATTCAACAGCTGAATCTCTGCTTGATTTTGCCACATTCTCAGATGCCTTTGCATTAGATTCTGATTGTGCCGCTGCCGCCGCACTTGTCTGTGCATTGCTTTTGGATGTTGCCGCCGCTGTCGCACTATCCTGCGCCTCTGTTGCCGCACTTCTTGCATTATCCTCGGATGTTGCAGCATTTCTTGCGCTTGTTTGCGCCTTTGCAACCTCTACTTTGACCTTTGCAAGATAGTTTGGTTCCAGATGTTCTTCTTTGATGCTTCCCTCTTTTACGATAGCTGACACCTTGCCGTCTGTATCGATGATAAATGCTACTGTATCCGTGTCTAAAAATTCATACTGCGTAATCAGCGCCGATAAATCTATGTACTGCTTCGTGCCATCGATCAGAGTCAGTATAATCTGCTGTGTAGTCGGGTTATAAGTAAAGTTGACAGCAATTTTCTCCATCTGTGTGTCAATGGTAACCCTAGAGCCATTTTTCTTCGTAATGGTAATAATTCCTGTAGATTCCTCAAATGTCACATCTGATACAAGTGTAGCAACCTCTGTTTTTGTTGCCTTGGTTGTGTCAAGCGTAATCACACGGTCGTCAATGGTATCTGTGGCACTGTCCAAACTGTTGAGATTCGCTTCATTCAAAGGCGTAGCATCGCTTGGGTAATTCTCCCAGTTGATACGGTTATATGCTTTATTCATGATCCTCGCTCTCCTTTTTAAGATTTTCCTGCATCTGCTCCCGCTCGGCGATAACGTGCCGGTTTGCTTCCGCTTCTACCTGGTGCAAAATATCCTTAAGCACCAAATGTTTTACTTCAATTGGAACATCACTGCTTGCATTGATAAAATTGATAATGTCATTCTCAAACTCACGAATTTTTGCATTGACCATTTTCTCATCCTACTTTTCTTTTTAATTCTTCTAGTGCTTCTTGCTGTAACTGTACTGCAGCGATCAGATCAGCGATCAGTTCCGTTTTGTCAAGCGCATAATAGGTATTGCCATCTGGATCTGGATTCTCGGAGCAGATCGCCCAGTCTTCATCTCCAATCGCAGTCAGTACCTCCTGTGCAATCAGACCATGCCGGTAATGTTCCGCGGCGTCATAGTTATAAATAAAGCGGCACGGACGCAGAGACTGTATAAGCGCTGCGCTTTTTTCCCGATCAAGAGATTCTATACCGTGTTTTAGGCGCTTGTCCGAATAAGATTCCCACCCGTAGGATGAGATTCCTTTTCCGGTCGACAACATCTGTGCAATCGTATTGGCTGATGTATCACGCACTGATACTGCCGAATAGCTGGCTGTGAGTTCCCTCGTATCTGCTACTGACTTCAATCCATCTGTTCCCATCTGCACAAGAGTGCCTTCCCGTTTCAATTCAACCAAGTTGTCCGTACTCTCTGTCGCGTCAATGTGCACATACCCGCCGGTCATCTCCACAGATCCCCTGAGTTCCAACAAATCAGCTCTAATCTTTAGTCCCTCTGCTGACTGGTTAATTTCCGAAACGACACTGTCTCGGGAAACTTTGCTTGTGATCCCTTCTGCATTAATTTGTATTGCCGCCGCAAGCTGTCCCTCTTTTTCTGTTGCCCGGTTTACCTCTGCAGTAATGCTTTCTGCTGTCTGGGTTATCTTTGAAGACAATGTTTCCTCTGCATTTGTTGCCCGGTTGACCTCCGCTGTGATGCTCTCTGCAGTCTGGCTGATCTTACTGGATAGCGTACCCTCGGCGCTCGTTGCCCGGTTTACCTCTGCAGTAATGCTCTCCGATGTCTGGGTTATCCGCGATGATAACCCGTCAGTGGTATTCTTTACTTCTGACCGGATTTCTGTGGCTGTCTGTGTGATCTGTGACTGCAAACCCTTTTCCACGTCAACGATTGTCGATTTTGTCTCATCAATTGAGCGTTCCAGAGTGTTGCTCTTGCCTTTCAGCTGCAATATGCTCCGCTGAATTCCGTTGACCTTACTTGTACGGTACTCTTCCCCGTCCGCTTCCAGATCGTCGCGCAAAGCCTGTATGCCTTTCAGCGTGCGCTTTAGGATGTAAGTCTCGATCAGTTCATATTTTGTAGTCAGCCGTACCGCATCTCCAACCTCAAGGCATGGATTTCCTTTGCAGTCAGCACTAAATGGTCTGTATATAATTCCTTTTATCTTTGATAACGTTTTTTCTCCAATTTCGTTTAATTCCTTTGTCCCTTTCCCATAAACAAGGAAATTTCCCTCGATCACATAAGTGTTTCCTCCATCACCTACAATCACTCCTATATCATTCTCTTTTTCACGAATTTGCAGTTTGTCAATCGTTCTGACAATATAATCTTCATATTGTGCTGAAATGTACTGACTTTTACTTATGCTGGTGCTCTTTGGATTTCTAGGATAAAGATCATCCGACGGGTAAAGATCATTCGCCGGATAAAGCCCCTGCATATCTTGCGTTAAGTACACATAGCGAAACTTTCCAACGCGCCCGATATTTCCCATACAACCGTTAATTTCAAGTATACAAGACAAAACCTCTTTTCCGCTTATAACTTCGCCTATCGTGCTTGTCTCTGCAGTATCTGAACTTCCGCTACTTGATGCTTTCACTTCTACAGTTTTTTCAATAATCATTTCATCATTTACAAGAGATACTTCTTCCTGTTCCACTCCAAAATGATTAAAAAAGCTATCTCTGAATTGTTTGAGCGTTACCGTGCTATCTTTTTTTGGAAGTATCTGATTGTACCAATCAGCAACATCAGATGATAAAATATCATACAAAGCATCGTAAGCTACCACATCCCGGCACGTCCGATCTGCCGTAGGTGTGTCAGAATAAACCTTGTATCTTCCTATTTGGAATGGTTTATCTTCGTGACCATCAAGAGTCATCTTTGCAGTCAACCACTTGCCTTTCATTGGCAAGAATACATTGGACACAGTGAATTTAATCATACCAGCTTCACATGCCCCAAATGTTAATTCAGATTCCGAACACAAGCTTTCTGTCAATTCAAATTTTTCTTGGTGTAATTCGGTGTTTGTGATATTGATTTTCCCATCATCAGATACAATGTTTAACTGTTTGTCTACACTGTCCTTTAGAAACAAATTTGAATATTGGTAATCAACCACCGTATACACCCCCTATAAATGCCAGCCTTACAGAGTTGTAATGGATTTGACCTCCATACGTTCCGTATATAGTAGGCTGAAAATCTGCCATATATCCGTACTGTGTTACATAATCGTCATATTCCGGGATGTACGCCGTGATATAGCAGGCTCTTCCGGTTGCATTAGTAAACTGCTGACGGATTTTACTTATAATGGCATTAAATTCCGTGTTTGTAAGCATAGCCCGTGTTTCAAACTCAACTTTTAACGCCTTTAATTCCACGGCATTTCTATGTAGATATCCGTTAGCGTCCGTATAATCATCTAAGTCCTGCATATTTACATATGGGCTATATGTCTCCGGTTTCATAAAAGACATTGGAACTGTATAATTTCCAATCTTTAACAACCATCCGCTGTACGCCATGTTTCCACCACCTAACTGTTTTGGTTTGCGGCTGTCTCAAATGACAGTCGGTAAAATTGGTATAAAAATAGCACCTACCAATTTGATAGATGCCACTTCTTTTTCTTTATCTATTTTGTGATTACTTCGATATTGGTCGCTTTAATCACAATTTTCTCCGGCGTGTGAATTACTTCCGCGTTTTATGCTGCAATTAGCTTTCTTTCTTTATTCGTAATAAACGACTTTATTTCATCATATCCCCAGCCACAATCCACAAGACCGCTCACTACCATCTCTACGGATTTCACTTTTGCAAGTTCTTCTTCTGATAGAAAATCTCTTAAATTATCCTGCTTCCCTATTCCGTATTCATCTCTCAACTGTTTTGCAGATTTCCCCAAAACTGCCTTGTAAACCAAATCTGTATAAGTAGAATATGCGTGTCCATGCATCCTGTCATTTTCTCCAGACTGTTGAATTGCCTTTGTTAAAGCCTGCCTAACGGCAATACCTTTTTCTCGTTCTTTGATTTTACCAATAAGAGCCTTCTCCATCGCATTAAACTGCTTGATATAAGCCAGTTTAAACTGCATGGCTTTTTCTCCTGTATACCCCATGACTAAAAGTGTAAAACCGTCTCTGTTCATGTAATACATAGGATTTTTCTTCCCATTTGATGCTGTATAAGTCTCTTCATAGAATAGAGCTGAAAATTCAGCGTTACTAATATCATTCTGAATATTTCTTATATCAGCAAGAACATTCTTATGCTCCTTACCAAATGTTTCCGCCACATCAAGACTTGTTACTACCGTTACCTCTTCTTTTTTTACTGTCTTAATTTCTACTAACATATACCATTCCTCCTTGATGGCTTTTATTAAATAAAAAGACCACCAAAGACTGAATCTCTTCAATCTCTGGCGGTCACGAATCCGCACCTATTCCTAATAGGCTTGCAGGACGTTCTAAACTTCTTGAATCTACCTGCGTGATTTTTAATTATTTTGTATTCTATACCATATGCCAAAATCTGTCAATCAAATTCCAACCTCTGCTGCATATTGGCATCGTCAATCTGTTCCTGCAAAAAATACGGCGTCTGATAGGCATTTATCACTTCCACTGCCTTGTCGCACTGGTTACGCTTGATGCTCTTGTAAGACCGAACACCAAAGTTGTATTTCAGATTGGCATACAGGTTGTTGTAAACCTTTTGGCGTAATCCACGATTGCTGTATGCGCTCGACTGTTTGCCGCCCATGATTGAAACGCCTTTCTTTCTGACAGCTTCCGTAATGCGGTCGGCTTCCACCGGAAGTATCGGCAAGTCCATCTTAAGACTTTCCAAATCCGCCTTGATTTCGTCGACCTCTGCTTTAAGCTCCGTGTGCCCCTGTGCAAGCAATGCAATCTTCCCATCCGTGGTCTGAGGCATTATATATGTACCAGTCTTACGAATGGATGGGAGAACTTCGGATGTGACCCATTTCTTGAACTTCTTCGCACTTTCCAGTTTGCTACCAAAAATGAGGGAGTACAGACCGCTTTCATTGATAACGGTTATATCCCTATTCTGACCCTGACTCACCATTTTGGTGAGTTGCTTATCCTCTTCGTCTACATGACGGTTAATATCTCTACTACCGTTTTGGTACCCCAGAATATCCGCTACGTCTTTTCCCACAAACCACGGCTCATTGTCAATAACTACTGTTCTAATATCTCCAAACTCTGGATTGTTAAAAATCTGAATATTGTTCATCAGCAAATCCCCCATTTCTGCTTAAATGAAATAATTGTGTTCAAAATAAACTGCAAAAATTTTTCGTCCTGTATGCTCTGGATTTCCGTTATCAGCTGTTCTTTCATCTTGCACCGCCTTTCTTTACAAGGCGGTAAATACCGTCGTGATCTATTACGTCCTCATCATTCAAATCTGCCATAAATATTACAACGCCGCGCAACAATTTTTCGTTATCACATTCGATTGCGAGCCGAGAAAGCAACGATCTGTACTGCTCAATTTGGCTCGGCAAATAAGTTCCATCCTTTTTTATGATTTCATTTCTGAAAATGTCCTTAAGAATTTCGCAGGCAATATCAACCTCATCGGATTCGTTCGGCAGTCCGAGCAAATTCATGGCTGATGTTACCACTTTGCGAAAACCAATCGGAGAAAAATTATCAATGTCCGTCTCGGTACTCCAACCACGGTTATACTTCATCCTCTCGATTTCCACAACATGATTCACTTTCTCCATCAGCGCGTCACTATTAAGTATCGTTCTTACAATTTCTTCAATGCTTCTCATAGATTTTACCTTCCTTTCGTTTGCTGTTTGACAACCATTCCAAAAAGCGGTATAATCCATGTATCAACCGCTTTTGGTGGCTGTGTTGAATAAAGCGTTTAACTTGTCTAGGGTTGGAACGCTTTATTTTTTGTTGATTTCTTCTTTCACTTTTCTAATCCCCATGTTGATAACATCCGTTCTGCTTGTTTTTAACTTATCCGCACAATATTGCAAATCCTCTGCTTCTGCTTTTGTAAGTCTCAAATCAAGCCTAACATTTTTAGGATTATCAGTAAGTTTCTGTCCTTTTTTTAATGGAGACACATAATCACTTCCTCTCTTTTTGATTGCACGTGCAATCTTTATGCCTTAATAATATATGTACGTGCAAAGAAAGTCAATACTATTTTGAAATATTTTTCAAAAAAAGAAGCGCATCTCTGCGCTTCCTCTTATATTTTCTGTATTGTTGCATTTTCCACCAATAAGTAATTACCATCTTCCATTAGCGATAAATGATAATCTTCTTCAAAGTATTCATAGGTTAATTCCATTTCCTCTTCTTTAAAATCTTTATAGCTTTTGTAAAGAGTAACGCAACCTTTTTGACCGTTTTTTGCAGTAAAAACATAACCGCCCAATGGTAAATCTCTACCAACAAGATATCCTCCAGATGGATAAATCCCTTTTTCTTTGTCGTACATACATTCTTCTCCTTTAGTTTATTATTCTATTTATCTGCTCTTCCAGTAAAATATACCTCTGCATAATCGTATTTTCCATAACAATCAAGCTGCCCCGAAATAGTTTTCCCAGGTTTAATCTCATTGTCTGAATCTGTAATATATGTGCTGTTATAATTTACCACATTATTACTACTGTCAAAAAATATTGCATACGCGCTTACAAAAAGCGCCGGATTTGTGCTGTTATTGGTCACGGATACAGTCACGTTTTCATCATTAAATGTCTGTTCAACGGATAAATCATTTACAACCGGTTTATAATATGGGTTTTCGTCATAATCTAATGTGTAATCCACCTTGTCAATTCCGGACACACTATCAAAATAGAAAACGCCAATAGATGTTTCCCCTGCTCCCAATACATCAATGCTCATGTCGGCGGCTCCTATTGAATTCCCACTTGAATCTTTGGCTATAGCGTTCCCAGAAATTGCGACATTCGTGTTTGAATTATTTGTTACAATCAAAAAATCTAATGTGTCTCCTATTGTGTTTTCGTACAGATACTCTTTTACCAAAAAATCAGAATCAGAAACTTCTTCTCTTGTCGCTTCCTTGTTATCTACCGTACTAATAGAAGAAACTTTTTTATTTTGCTCGGTAGAATCAGCAGCTGCATCGTTGTTTTCTCCGTTTCCGCCCAATATGGCAATCAACAGAATTACAACTATAACCACCGCAACAAACCACTTTGTTGCCCCACCCTGCTTTTTTCTGCAATTAGGGCAAATTTTTGCTTTAGCTGGAATCTCCATCTGACAGTATTTGCATAATTTTGTTTCACTTTTTTCATTCATAGCTTTTCCTCCCGCCACTTGTAATAAAATGATTCTACCACAGGTGGCGGTATTTGTCATTAGAAAATATATGCTTCTCTTCCAGTTCTGTTAAAGTAATCTTTTGCATAATTGCGAGCGCTTTTTCCTATCTGCTCGGATGTAATCCCAAATTCTTTTTCCAAAATTCCTTGAAGCAACTGATTTTGCTGTCTTAGCAATTCCATTTCCTGTTGCGCCGTACTGTACACTGCATCTCGAATACCTGTAATTTCCTGTCCACCGGCAACCGCTGTTTTCCCTCCAACAGTCCCCAGCATTTCTGCCCGTCCATTTTCTCCCGCCATAAACATACTGTACTGGCTTGGGAATCCTCCGGCGGCAAAAGTAGGAATCTTTCCAAGATTTATACTTCCGGCTCCAACAATCTGCTTTCCAGCAATGTTTACCGCATCCCACGAAAAAGAAAGCTTTGAGTTCATCCAGTTTGCAAATCCGTTCCATATGTGTTTTACAGCGGCTATAGCATTATTCCATGCATTTTTTAATCCATCTGAAATACCACTAAATGTCCACTTGTCTGTTGTAAACTTTGGAGCAACATCTTGATTCCACCACTTATAGAATCCGGTGTTTTCCCACCACGAAGAAAACTCATTCCATTTTGCTGTCAACCCATCTTTCATTCCTTTGGAAATGTTCGTCCATTTTTCCTTTGTAAAGTATGGCGTCACATCATTGTTCCACCAATCTGAAAATCCTGTTCCAGACCACCATTCTGAAAATTCATTCCATTTAGTAGAAAGTGCATTTTTTGCATTCTCACCAAATGTCTGCCAATTTTCCTCTGTAAAATAGGATGAAACATTAGTCCACCACTCGTAGAATCCGGTGTTTGTCCACCAATCTGTGAACTCGCCCCATTTTGTGGAAATACCATCTTTGATGTTATTTCCTAACTCTTGCCATCTTTCTTTTGTGAACCACGGTGATATGTCATTCCACCAATTCGATATATCATTCTCTAAATCAGAAAAAATCCTACTTACATTTTCCTTAAACGATTCGATGTGCCCTCTAAATTCGTCTATGTTTTCTATCAGAGTTTCCTTCCTTTTTTCAAACCAATCCGATATATAGTTTGAAATTTCGCTCCACTTGGATGCATCTGTTTGAGGAATAATCTCAAATGTCATAGATGCTCCACCGTGTTTTGAATCAAAACTAACGTTTCCTCCTCCGTGCTCTCTAAACAAACTATTGAACCATTTTTGTATATCCTCTAAACCTGTTTCATATTCTCCGGTGACATTTCCATCTATATCTTGTATTTTACCGCCGCCAACATATGCATATTTGCTTATCTGTTCCCATGCATCATTTCTATCTACGCCAATCAAATCGGAAAACTTTTTCACAAGTAATTCATCAATATCGTCGATAAACATTACCGAAGCAGCTGATATTGTAAGCATTGCAGTTATTGGCAATACCATTTCTGCTCCTAATCCTGCCAGAGCTTCTATTTGCGTCCCAGCTATCTTTGACAAAAAGGCGCCTTTTACCCACTTTGTAATTGCTTCACCAGCAAGCACAACTCCATTGTGCAAAAACTTTGGAGATCCAAGAAGTGTTAATGCAACAACAGTGTCAAAATCTAATTCCTTTAAAAAGTCTCCTATCCCACTGATTACAGTTTCCCAATCAATTTCTTCTAATGCTGTTTTTATGCTTTCTTCTATCCCATCAACCCACGTATTCAATGTCTGTGCTAATGAGCGGAAATCAAATGTACTAAAAAAATTATTGATACCAGATGCAATTGACTCTCCAAAGTTATGCCAGTCAAATTCTTCTCCAAATGACAAGGCTGCATAAATTGCTGTGTTAAGCGCACTTGCAATCGTCATGCCGACATCTCCGAACAATCTTGGTGTAATAAGCCCATTAAGGAAATCTGCAAGCCCTTTTCCAAAATTTCTAGCCTTGGAATAAATTCTATCCCAGTCAATAGATTCCATGGCATCTGATAGCGCATCGCTGATATATGCCCCAAGTTCCCGCAAACTTCTGATCTGACTTTCATAGTCTTTGAAAATGGTATCTACCTGTACCAGCCCACCGGACGCACCACCGCCGGATGCACCACCACCGCCGGAACCACCAGAACCAGATCCGCTTGAATTATCCGGAGTTGTAATCAGATTCAGTTCGTCAAAGGCTCTTAAGCCCTTATTCATCTTTTCAACGTTCTTCGCTGCCTGTCCAGTGCTGTCTGCTATATCAGCCGCGCTCCCTGCTGCATCAGACCAATCATCTGCCAAACCACCGGCAGAAATCTCAAATTTCCATCCGAAGATTGATCCTAACGCATTGGTTACTGTCGTTGCAAAAGCAATAACTTTCTGCATGACTGCATTAAGAGTTCTTACAAACGGTTTAAAAGCGTTAATAAGTGCGCCACCGATAATAGCCGCAAGCTGTTCAAATGACTGCTTAAGTATTCTTATCTGGTTTGCCCATGTGTCTGATGTTCTCGCAAAGTCTCCTTGCGCCGCGGCTGTATTAGCCATAACATACTGATACCGGAGCATGGTCTTTTCTGCCTGCGTCATAGACGAAATGTCGGCATCCAGTCCCTGTTTCATAGCCCACTCTTTAAGAGTAGCCTGTGTGAGGTCAAGCCCGTATTTTCTTAAAGGCTCTGTCTCCCCGGTAAATACTGCCTGCAGGTTCCTTGCAACATCAGACTGTTCCATATCGTAGAAAGAAGCCATATCCGCAGTCAGCTTTGTAAGCTGTAGCGACATGTCAGCCATCTTTCCTTGTGAAAATCCCATGGCTGTACCCATAGCTTGGAATCGGCTTGCCACCTGTTTAGCGGTCAACTCTGACATGCCAAAATCCTGTATGGATGTTTTTGAAAAGTCCTGTATCAGCTTCTCATAATTGCCGAACGTGGTACGTACAACGTTCTCAACCTCTGTCAAAGAAGATGATATGTCGATAGCATCCTTGATCTTTGAAAAAGCACGAAACAACAGCCAGTATGATGCGTACAGCTTTCCCAACGCTGCAGCAAGGCTAAAGCTGCTACTCTTCGCCTTGTTCGCAGATCCACTAAAAATGTTCAAACTTTTTCCGAGTGATGTTGCTGCTCTACCTGATGATGCGCCTGTTTTTGCCAAATTGGCAAGTGCTTCTGTCATCCGGATGATGTTTGCGCTTACGTTAGGCGCTTTTGAAAGAGTCTCAAACAGGTATTTAAGCTTATCTGCAAGCAAAGGTATGTTGTTTACTGCCCTGCCGCTCGCAACGCTTCCTAACCTTGATATGGACGTCACAAGGCTACTCATGTTTGTCATATCAAATTTCAGTTCGCCGATTTTATTCATCTGGCGCACAAAATTCTGTAGTTGCGCTGATATTTGCGGCAAATTGGCTGTCGCCTGTGTAGAAATCTTACCACCAAGTCTGCTGATACTTCCTATCAGATTGGTCAAACCTGTTGTATCAAAGTTAAGCGCCCCTACGCTGTTCATTCCTTTGACAAAGTAAGCCAAATCGTCCTTAATCTTTACCAGATTATCAGTACCAACCGTGGCAAGTTTTCCGCCCATTTTTGATAATGCCGAAGCCGTATTTAAAATGCCGCTGGTATCAATCGTTTTCGTATCTTTCATTCCTGCAGCAAGATTTTTCATTGCCGCAGATATACCATAGAAAGATGATGTGTCTACATTTGAGAATTTGCTTAATGCGGTGGCAAGTGATGTAATCTCTTTTGATTTTGCACCCTTAAACCCTGTTGCCGCGTCAGACATGCTTCTAATTCCAGATGCTATGTTTGAAAGTTTACTGGTATCAAATGATAGACTTTTCCCAAGACTATCCAAACTTGATGCAAGTTTATCAATGGAATCACTTGCTTTTGCAGAATCAGCCTTAATTTTTATCTGTAATTCATCAATATCTGCCATGACCGCACCAACTTTCTACGCATAATAAAAAGACGGTAGGCTGTGACACCTTACCGTCTTTGATTTTTTACTGAATCAAAATTTTCTGCCCTACATAAATTTTGTTTGGGTTCTTGATCCCGTTGTCTTTCTGCAATTTTGCAACCGTTACATTGTTTTCTTTTGCGATCTTTGAAAGCGTATCGCCGCGTCGTACTGTATACGTTGTCTTTTTATCTGTAGACTGCACAGAAGCATCCGTTGATCGAATATCTCCATCGTTGCACCAACCTACTGCAACTCCATTTTTTGAAAAGCAATATGGATTGTGCGTACCCGCTTTGATTCGTGTAATCGTTCCGGAAGCATACTTGATGATCGCATCTCCAATACCAGCCGTGGAAGATTTGTAGTAAGAAGAAACCGTGATTTCCTCTCCAACCTTATGAAGTGTATTTTCTGGATCCGGCATGACATTTACCGTGTCTACCGCTACATACAGTTCATTCAGATCGACGCATCCGGAAACACCGGCTACAAATCCCTTTGAACTGTATTGCCATCCGTAAAGTTCATGAAGAATATCAGGCTTCTTGTCTTCCGGTGCGTCTGCCGTAATCATCATAGGCGTACTGGACGGGTATCTTGCGACCCAAAACGGGCAATCAATATGCTCAAGATATGGCTTGATATAGCTGTTGTAAAAAGACAGACCCGTGTATACACCAAATTTGCACCCTGCGGCTTCAATGATCTTCTGATATTCATTGATAATAGAGACAATCTTATCGCCAATATTCTGCTGGCACTTATCCTCTACATCCAGCCATACCATCACATTTCTTCCGCCAAGAACTTCGATCACTCTTTGCGCATCGGTCTGCGCTTTTTCTGCGTTGGTTGCGTAGCTGTAATTATATACGCCCTGCACCGGAACGCCAGCTTCTGTTGCTCCTGTCCAGTTTGCTTCAAAATACTTGTCCGGCTGCAAATCTTTTCGGATTACTTTCAAAATGGCAAATTCAACGCCGTTCTCTGCTACTTTTGACCAGTTAATATTTCCATTGTACCCGGAAACATCAATACCTTTAATTTTCATGTGGCACCTCTTCTTTCTTTGGGTGGCTCAACTCATAATTTGATTGCATAATTTTGAGTTTTGCCACAAATAATTCTCTCTGTTTCTGAATTTCCTCTTCTGTCATTTCAGAATCGTTTAACAAACTATGATCTGTGATAGGCTTGTCTACATACTTTGATTTAGCTTTTTTACCAGCAAGACAATGTTCTACTGCCACCGATACCGCTGACAATCCATATGTTCCAAACCACATCCACATATCATTGTCTTTTTGCTTCTTCTCTAAGTTGTAAACGTCTGCATATGGCTTTAAATCAGCCGGGCAAGACGTGTCTATGTCATGCACAGTAAATCCGTACCCCTTTGTAACTAAAAGCCAAAACGGGCGGATTTCCGCGCAATATCGTTCCCATGTAAGATCTTCTGATTTCTTATTCGCTACTTTGTTTTCGTTGTTTTCTTTCGCTCCGCATTGAGCAGTTTCGATAAAAAACCGTTTTCCAGCAATTCACTTAAAAGGCTGTTGTAAAGTGCCTGCACATCCGAATCATCAGAGTCAAAGTAATCATCTAACATGGCGTATACAACGCCCATTTTTTCATCTTTCTCATCCTCATTTGCCGGATTATAGCCAAGTTCGTCACCGTGAAACTTTTGAGCCCCTACCAGAATTAACTCTGGCAGAAGGAAAAGCATGCTGTCAATAACATCAAGATCATCGGTCTTCTGCTCGAGACCCGCGATCTTCTTAATGATTCCGCTTTTTACTGTTGCTTCATATCCGAATTTAATCTGTAACTCTTTCTCTCCAAGCTTTAATTTTGTCATATTCTTTCCCTTTCTCCCTTTTTATAGGGAAAGGGCAGTCCGAAGACCGCCCTATTCTGTTACACTGTTCCCTCAAGTTCCGATTCGGTTGTCTGATTATCGTCAGCCGATTCAACCGAACTATTCGACTGACGTGTTATTCCCCCGGTGTAAAAGCTACAGCGGTGTCCATTCCCTTGTATTCCTCAATGGTAAGGTTCATTTCAACCGTCAAAAGCTCATTCTGACCAATCTCCGGCTGCGGTATCTGCTCCGGTGGCTGCGCAACCACAAAAAACGCATCTGCAAATCCAGGAATAATGGTTTCAAACCACATTCTTTTCCCATCGGTAAGCGCTTTGTACGCCGTGATAAGTGCTTCCCACTCTTCTTTTGTGGCGTCTGTAAGGTTTACCGTGATAGGGAATGAACCGCCTGTATCTGCGCGCCCCTTTACATATCTGGTAATTTTATCCTCTAAAGCGGATGCGTCGATCTGCTCCGGCTCAATGTTAATACCGCCAATCGAGTTAATTCTTGTGAGTTGTTTAAACGATGTAGGCTTTGTTCCGGCTGTCGCTTCTGTGCCATAGCCAAACGTAATTCCTAACGTAGACAATCCTGCTGCTGCCATTTTTACCTCTCTTTCTACCGCTAAATAATGCGGTTATCAGACGCATCTCTTTGCGCCCGGTGCATAAAAAATAGAGCCTTTCGGCTCTTTTACATCAATCTGTCGTTGGCTCCGATTATCCTCCGAAACCTTGCAACGCTTCTAAATTTTTTTTCGCTGTCGTTTTTAAACTCCGGAATTGCTGTGATTTGAAATCTCATCTGCTTAAAAGCATCAGCTAAAACAGCCATAATCCCTTTTGCATCGCTCTGCTTTGTGTTTGTAATGACGTCAACCTGTATTGTTTCCTGCACCGCATTTACGGATGTGCCCTCTAAATCTGCCCCACGTTCAAGCCCCGGCATCTCATGGATGTAAATAGTCGGGAAAACAGGGTCTTTATCAAGGTTCTTTTCAACCGTTGTAAACGCAGTGTCAAAGTTCATGCTTTTGTATTTCTTTTGGAGTTTTGGTTTGGCTATCGTTACAACATTGGAAAAAATGTTTGTTTCAAGGTCAAATACCCACTGGTTGCCTGCCATTATCCAAACACCTCCTTCGCTGTCTGTGTAACAATCTGACGCAACTCATTTGCGGTCAGATACATAAATGGTCGGCTTGGCATTCCCTCTGTAAACCACCAATCGCCATTGTCGTCCTGGTAAAACCATCCATATCTTCCATCTGAAATCTGATGGATAGTTTTTCCACTTGCGTACTGCCATGAAACACCCTCCGGCAGTTTCCCAGGATAAGGACTTTGCTGTCCCACAATTCCGGTTCCAAACTCAACAAATGCGGCATGGTCTGTACCGGCTATTACCGCCCATATCCCGCCGCCCTTAGTGCTTCCTTCATATTCCGCGTGAACACTTGAAATCAGTTCCGATGTAAATATTGCGTCAAGGTCAGCAATTTGCACTCTGGCAATCTCTACGCCCTTTTCCGCGAGTTTTTCTGCCAATAGCTGACATTTATATGTCAAGCTGTTTTGATAGGCTCTAAGCTCTCGTATGACGCTCTGAACATACTTTTCAGACAGGCTCATTGTTATTACTTTCTTTCCCATTCAGCACCTACTTCACATTTTTTTGTAATAAGAACAAATCAACCGTCAATCCCTCGTCTGCGACACCTTTTACGATGTAATCAGCCGAATTTTCGTCAACTATTGTATTCTCTTCATCTTTGTACCTTACATCTGACCGTTTCCATACCAAAGAACCGACGCTCAATGGAAGTTTCCCTTTTTCATCGACAATCTGAACAAAGTTTGTGGAATTGTCAACGCCAAACTCTTTTATAAGTGCTTCACTCAACTTATTGCTGATTGAAGAATAAAAAACCACAGGCTTCTCATAACCTGTGGTATACTCTCCGGTTGTTTTCGGTATTTTGTTTCCATCTTTATCGAGGTAATAAATTACATTTCCATCCGAATCAGTATATGAAGAATATTCGATGTTTCCATCCTCGTCCGTCACATACACCGGAACCTTTCCGCTCTGTAGCGAATAACTCATTTTTTGCTTATTGATCTCAAGCATTTCACTTCACATCCTTGCCGAACCGTTTCCACAGCTCAGAAAGCTTTTCCCATCCATACATTGCGACAAACGCAACAATAAATCCTGCAATAATAGCTGCCAAGATCATATACCATAAAATTGATGTCTGGATGTACTGCATGTATGCCACAAACGCAGCGACCGTGATTCCGATAGAAAGAACAAATACCAAAATGTCCGTTGGAATCTTAGAAAATACGCCTACACCTTTGATTACCTGTGTTACCACAGACACAACAAATGCCAGCGCACCAATAATCGCCAGAATAATTGTCATGTTAGCAATTACCGCCTGTATAATATCCATGATTAAACCTCCTTTTCATCATTAAGACGGGTTTCTATTCCGTCAATTCTGTGATGAGCCGATTTCACACTTTCCTCCACCTTTATGATCCTGTTGTCATGAGAATTGATTTCTTTTCGCATCTCGGAAACTTCATTCTTGATCTCGGTTGTGTTGTTTGAAATGGCATCCAACTTCATGTTAATGCGTGTGTTCTCCCGCACGCGCTCTTCAAGATCCGTGTTGTCTGTCCTTTTGTTGCTCTTCAAGCCCATAAAGACGGAAAAACCAAGCGACAGCACGCTTATAATGATTGCTGTTGATATTTCAATCGTCAAATCATATACCGCCTTTCATTTTTATGGCACACCGCCCACCACCGCTCAATGTGTGCCGCCTGCTACGTTTTGTCGACGTCGACAAAACGTAACGCACAATCTTCTAAACTCCTCGAAATCGAGGGGTTATAATGATTTTATAAACGGAAATACTCCCACAAACAAGCTTTCCCTGTCTTTCCAGCTACGGCTTACGCCGTTTTCTGAATAACTTGCCATATAGGCTTCTCCTGCCTGTGAATGGTCGTACACGGATAAATTGACGATTACATCCTCAAACTGTTTCAAGTCTTCGGATATTTTTTCATCCGTGTAGCTTTCCGGGTAATTCCGCTTGCTTACCACTTCATTTCTTGCCTGCTTGATAAGCTGTTCAATGTAAGGATTATCTTCTTTCTGGTCGAACACGACAACATCAGAAGTAACACCATCTTCATCCGTAACGGTTTCAATATGAAATTGTTTCAGTCTGATTTTGACCTGCTCTAATGTTGTATATTCGTCCATTCTTCCCCACCTACAATCCGAACTGCTCGATCAAAATGCGTTTCAGTTCCGCTCCACTGATTTCTTCTGCACCATCGATCCCATGTTCAGCGGCAAGTGCCTGTAAATCAGCAGTGCTCATTCTGTTAATCTCTGTCTTGGTATACTCTCCAGAAGATTTCTCTCCCGGAACAATGTCCGGGATTTCATCTCCTGCTTTATACCATCTTCCATTGCGCTTTACTGTATATTCAGCAATCATACCGCACCTCCTACGCAACTTTCATGACAACAACGCTGTCCATGCCCTCAAAAGTAGGCAATCCGATCATTGACACAATGCAATGCGTGTTGATCGGATGATTTGTTTCGTATGTATATACCGAAATACCGGTTTCTACAATAGAAAGGTTTCCGTCTGTTAAACTTCCGCTTCTCTCTTCCGGTGTCTTTCCAAAGACATAATCTCCAAGGTACACGCCGGATGCCTGCGCTGAAATAACTCCTGTAGGAATAAAATATTTGGTAGCACCGTCTGCAGGGTCGATGTAAAGTTTGTCGTAAACTTCAATCTCGATGCCGTATCCTCTAAGATACTCTGTAACCTGCCCCTGCTGTAAGCGAATACCGCCATTGTAAGCAGTAATTCCAAGCACCTGTTTCTTTGTATCCTCCGCCTTAAGAACCATCTCCCATGTTTCTGTATTCATGCTAAAACGTGCAAGGGAATATCCGGTTTTCTTTGCAAACTCACGTTTAATCTCGATAAGGTCATCAAGTGGCGTTGCTGTTTCGGGTGCAGACCATTTATCGGTATCGCTTCCGGAGATATCCTTGTAATGGTCTCTCTTGTGCGCCACTCCATTGTCCGAAGTATAATCCACATAGTAGCTTTTTCCGCCAATTGTTACCTGTACTCTTGGAATACCATCAGATGGTGCTAATAACTGCCAAATCTGGCGTTCCGGCACTACTCTTGCCCCCTCAATAAGCATCATCGGTTTTTTGCTGATTTCTCTAAGCACCTGGTTTGCCATGTTGGAATTTTCTGCCGACTGGTAATTTGCATACTCCTGCTCTTCACGCTCTGTTACCATGTAAGATTCACGGTAAAAAGGCATCTCGTTCTGAATGTCAGAAAATCCACCGACGTCTCTTAGCTCTGCCTGCGCATCAAAATTGGATGCCTTTAAGGATACCGGAAGACCGTTTTTCCCTTTGATAAATCTAAGCTCAAGGCTGTCCTGTTTTCTGGTTCCAAATTTCTGTCTGCCTAAGTAAGGCGCAGAACCAAGCGTTTTTTCATAATTATTCCACATAACCCCAAGGCTTCTTGCGGTAAATGCTTCTGCTAATGGTAATGCCATTCTCTAATACCTCCATTTCTTAATCAAAAAAAGTGACACGCGGTGTTGCTGCTTTTGCAGTTTCTTCCACGGTCACTCCGTTCGCTGTTACCTTTGCGCTGTCAATAGAACCCTGATATACATAAGTTCCCGGCGCATCTCCCATTGTTACGTCAACATCTTCCAGAAGATATCCTTTGCAAGATGCATCATTGCTAGGAAATGGTGTTCCTGCCTTTGCAATTTTCTTTCCGTTAGCATCTGCACTTGTTACCATTGTCTGCGGAACGATGCACGCCGCACCCTCATAAGGAAAGAATTTTAAAATTCCTTTACTCTGTATAAAGTCTCTTTCAATCGGTTTTCCCATAATTTACCTCCTATAAAACATAATGGTCTTTGGCTTCTGCATTTTTTGCCGGTTCGCCAAAGCTGATACTTTCGGCATTTTCAACATCTGCCGTTTTTTTATTGTCTCCACCTGCAGTACCGCCGCCCGGATTTTCAGAATTATTTGCGATCTCCTGTTCCTTTGCTTGCGCTGCTGCGGTTTCCTTTTCGGATGTAATCTTTCCAAGAGCGTCATAATCAAGGCTTCCATCATCTTTGACGACCGATTTTGCCTGCTCTGCATTGATTTTTAACTTTTCCATCAATGCTTCGCGCTGGTCTCTGATGGCGTTTTTCTTCTGCATATCTGCAATCTGCTGATTTGCTGTCTCTAACGCCTTGTTTGCTTTTTCAAGTTCCGTGAGGTTTCCTGCTTCCATTTCATCCAGCTTTTTCTGCAACTCATCTGCGCTGTCTGCCTTTGCCTTAAGCTCTGCTACTTTTGCCTGTTCTCTCTGTACGGCACTGCCGTAATCAGCAATGATTTTCTCAACATTTTCCTCACTGATACCCATTGCAATTAACTCTTCTCTTTTCATTGATTACCTCCGATATGTCTTTACGAATTTTTGCGGTGCAACGACACCGAATGACACTGTTGTTTTTTACGCTCACAACTTTGCGAATTTTTATAAAATAAAAACAGCCGCCGATTACTCGGTAGCTGTCTTATTTTGCTGTTTATTTAATTGGTTTACAATTTCCTGCGCTTTTTGTTCCTGCTCTTCTGCATCATCAACTGTTTTCCACAACACATCTATATATGGCTTAGACAAGAGGAATGTCTTTTCAGCATCTCCCCAAAGCCCCACCGTTTTAATGGCAATAAGAGGATGTATGCCGCACTCTAAAAGCTGATATAGTGTTTGCGACTTTGTATACATATTGTCTTGAGGGCTATGATTGATTTGCACATCAAAATCCCTCATTGACAATTTCAAATCATTGTCCTTAACACGTATTACATTTAAGACAACTTTTGCAAGTCTCTTCTCTGCCGATTTCACAATTGGGTCTTTTAATTTTGCTCTTGTCTTTGAAAAATCCCAACCGTTTCTCAACTCTACCGCGCCCTGTGTATCTCCGCCAGTGTTCCCCTGCTTGTTTGGTATAGCAAGAATTGATAATGCATTGTCCCAAAGATCATCTTTTGCCACCTGGCACTGACTCTGGTTAAGTTCCTGCGTCATGATCTCAACATCGGCTTTGTTGTCCTTGTTGTTGGACTTTACCGTCAAAGCATGGTTCATTTTCATTTTTTCAAACGTCTCATTGTCGATTTCACAGTTTACAAACTTAACCCAGTATTGAACAAACTGCTCAATCCCATCCATTCTGTTTGACTGCATGTTGTTTATGGCATCCAGGAGCCCTATGACAAGTTCAATGTCCGATATTCTTTCGTGGTTGTTTGGGAACTCAACAATAGGAATGCTTCCAAATGCATGTAATTTCCATTCAGAAGCTACTCCATTTTGAATTTTGCATGAATGACTGTCTGTATAGCACAGTTTGTACCATCTTCCATCCTCGTCCTTAAGTTCTTGTACTGCAAGAACCGGTTCTTCCGTGCTCCGATTATAAATAACACAAGTATTCATCGGAGTAGGGGCAACAATCTGAAATGGTATTTCTCCATTTGCAAATCTTACCGCCTTAAAAGATGTTCCGGTTGCTGACTGCCACTCTCCTGCTTTAATGTCTTTTTCCTGTTTATTCGCATCCACAAGATAGTCATTCAGCGCATCCACTGCCCGATTAATTTCATCATCATCTTTTCGACTGATAAACTGTATTGGCTCGCCATATGTCTGTCCTACTTTGAACTGAACAATCTCATACGCATGATTTTCTACTATTTTGTTTGTAATATCAGCATTTTGCACCTTTACACGGTATAAAACAGGCTGGTCACCTTTGTAATATCGCCAAAGATATTCTATGATGGTTTTGTTGTAATAAAAATTTCCGATGCAGTCTCCCACCACATTGACAATATTATCTGCTGTGATGGTTTCAACATCTGTATATAAAATTTTTCTACCATAACAGCCTTTAACAAGGTCTTGGAGAGATTTGTCATTTCTCATTTTTTTCTCCTAAATAAAGGTCATTCCGCTGGATGTTGCACGAAACGGAAGAGATTTTAATTCCGTCTTCCCATTTTCCGGATAAAATACCACTTTTTTGTGACATTTCCTACATTCCACAGAAATGTTCATTGTTGAACGCCCATCGTGTGTGGCAACTTTTCTTCCGCAACGCGGGCAATATATTGTTTTTGGTTTATATCCCATAAAGTCCTCTTTTCTTTGCAAAAGAAAAAGCACCGGAGATTTCTCTACGATGCTTTTCTGAATTGGGGGAGGTGAAGTATTCAACTTTTGTTGTTTTCTTCGATTATAACTATATCATTTTTTCAATATGACATTCTATGACATTTTATAAATAAGTTGCTCCATATTTTTGCTCAAATTTTTTTAATGCAATTCCATGAAGCCTTATTGTTTGTCTCCAAGAGTAATTCATTTCGGTTGCAATAACCTCAAATGTCTTTTTTTCTATGTACTTTGAAAACAACACATTATAGACATTCTCATCTTCCATGCTGTCTATCTGACTGACAATCTGATCTCTTTTAATGATATAATCATCAACCAGTGCATCGATCTTCCTTTCCATTTCATCAATCTTTGCCTGCTTCGCGCCTATCCTGTCAAAATTTGGTGTTGTCATTACTCTTTCTTCATTTGTAATTGACGATATGCTGCATGCCAGCTCTTTAAGTTGTGCAAGCTCTATTAGCTTATTATTTATCATCCGGTTAAGCCTGCTTATCTGGTTTAGATAGTCCTTTGTTGTCATATCAATACCTCCTAAACGGATTTACTGCCGCTTCTACTTTGGCTACGTTATTTCCATTTGTCACTCTAAGCGCAAAGTTTGAAAATACATCCGGCACATCATCCAATTGCTTTTTACCGGAAACTGAATATCTCTTAAGAAGAGACATCATTACTCCATATGGATCATTTGGCTTATATAATGATGGGTCTTTGAATATAACGTGCTGCAATATCCAGTTAGAGCACTGGAAAATCCTTGCTTCCTTGTTTGTCTCCGTCGGTGTGTCAGTAATATTACATATCCATCCTTTGTTTTCGACACGCTTGTTTACTTCCATTGCGACACGGTCTCCGCCGGCGTTTCTCTCAAATTCACATTCCTGCACTTTGTTGTTTGTCAAAACATTTGCTGCATTTTCATACTGCATCTCATAATCTGCCGTGTTATCGCAAACACAATCTACGCAGTAGTAATCTTCTCCGTATTTCTGTAATACCGGCAATACAAAATAGTCTGTTCCTTTTCCCTTTGTATCGCATTGTCCCGTAACAATCTTCGGCTCTCCGTGCGGCAAATTAAGATAACGGCGAATTTTATCTTCCGGGAATAAAAGCCCTTCACGTTCGATTGGTTCCTGCTTGTAAAGGCAACGATACGAAATATCATCCATCAACAATTGCTGATCCTCAAAAAATTCTTTCGTAAACCCAGAAAATTCATAATCAAAATTGCTCTCTCCGGTTTTTGGATCTACATCCGGCACAGCTATTACCTTTACCCGCGGGTTTCCCTCATACATATTCTGTATGCGCCCTATAACGTCGTGTACGCTCCATCTGGTGGCTATATGTATTTCCTTGCAGTTCTTACCGTCGGTGTCCTGTATCTTTCTCTGGCGGGCATCTACAGCGTATTTATCCCACAATTTATCAAGTATTGCCGGATTCATAGCTTCTTCAATGCCGCCAATCATATCATCTACCAGAAGAAACTTAGACGCACGAACCTTACCGGCGTTTTTGCTTCCAACAGACGTACATTGTACGGATGGAAACGATTTGTACTTCCCGACATTAAACTGCTCCATCTTCGCATTTGTGCTTGTCACAGAAAGCCCCAGGAAAATTTCATTCCATGTATATTCATCCGAATTTGTGACAATATCATATACTCCGTCATAATACATTCTGGTAATATCGCCACTATGCGAATAAAACAGGCTAAAATCTTTCGGGAACCATCCTGCAACAAGAGCATTAAACATTTTCTCAACTGTTGTTTTCCCAGCCCCCGGAATAAGCGATACGCACAAAATATCGTATTTGTCATCAATCATTCCCTGCAATGCTTCTGTAAGACCAATTTTCAAAAATTGCTTTCTTCTCGGCATATAAAACCGTTCTTTTGGGTCTCTTTTCTTTTCCAGATATCGAAAAGCACTGTCCACAACTTTGTTTTGCGCTTCCAAAAGCAAAATTCCGTAATATTTGTCCAGAATTTCATAAGATATCTTGTTTTGGAATGAATATTTCTCTAAATCCCATGGTGTGCCACCTGTAGATTGAAAGATAAACTGCTCCGTCAGTTCTTTCGATCTGGCAGAAACCTTTAATCCATACTCAACATCCTTTTCCGTCAGAATGGCTACCCTTGCCGCTTCTGCCATGGCATCCATAACCTGTTCATCAATGCCATGCACCTGTATGTAATTTTCATATCCATTTACTGTGGAAATTAGGCTTGAACTTGCCAAAAGAAAAGCACCTCCGCAAAAAGCAGAAGTGCCTTAAGACCTCTGCCAATAATTTTTGTTGGTTAGCGACTAACTCCGTTTGTTAGCCGGTAATGTTTTTATTCGTTTGCTTTGAAATTGTAAATCGGTTTTATAATGTCAACTATTTCAACAGTATCTTTTATATTTCCAATTATTTCATCCATTGTTTTATATGCCATAGGGCATTCGTCAATCGTAGATGTATTTACGGATGTTGTAAATATTCCATTCATTGTTTTTTGATACTCTTCCAGCGAAACACTTTCTTTTGCTTTTGACCTGCTCATTGTTCGTCCTGCTCCATGTGGTGCTGAATAATTCCAATCTTCATTTCCTTTGCCAATTCCCAAAATGCAACCGTCACGCATGTTTATTGGTATTAGTACTTTTTCCCCTGTTTTTGCAGAAATAGCACCTTTACGAACAATATTTGTATCGTGTTCAATGTAGTTGTGAATTGTTTGAAATCGTTCCGTTTCTTTTGTAACTTCCCAGCACATATAATAACAAATAATGCTCTGAATGGCTCTTCTGTTAATTTCCGCAAACTTTTGACATAATTTCATATCGTGCAAATACATTTCTCTATGTTCTCCAACAAGATACGATAACTCTCTAGGGATTTTAGTTGTATTTGTTTCGTAGGACTGCTTTAATTCTTTGATAGCCTTACTAATTTCTTTTTCTCTTTTACATTCTTTGTATTCAGCAATCAATTTCTCACTATCTTGTTTAAAATTTGATTTTCCCGAAATATCATCAATTGCCATTTGCTGATATATTTCTGCAACTTGCTTTCCGACATTTCTACTTCCCGAATGAATAACAAGATATTTATTGTTTTTGCTATCAACATCAACTTCGATAAAATGATTGCCGCCGCCCAATGTTCCGCAACTTCTTTTAAGCCAATCTATATTTTTCAGTTTTTTCTTGCAATATAACTTTTCAATAATATCACTTGCGACAGGTGTGTTTTCTTCTTCATGAACTTTTCTACCACTTGGAACATATTCTCTAATGATTTTATCTAATCTCTCAAAATCAATATCAATATTCCCCAAGTTTGTAGTAAGCATCCCACAGCCTATGTCAACTCCAACAATGTTCGGTATTACTTTTTCTCCTAAATCAGCAGTAAACCCTATAACACACCCTGCTCCTGCATGAACATCTGGCATAATTCTTATCTTACAATCCGAAAATGCTGGCTGTTTTACAAGCGTATATATCTGATTTAACGCTTCCTGTTCTATATTTTCTGTAAATATTTTCAAATCAGCCATGATATGTCACCCTTTCCGCTGATAATCAGCAACTAAACATTTACTAATTCATCTACATACCTTGTCATTTCAATTGTTGTTCCATTTTCATCTCTTGTACTAATATAAACACATTTGTCATCATGGTTTATCTCATTTACAAGTCTAATTTCTGTTTCATCATCTTTAAAATTGTAGCATTTTCGCATTTCTTCAATACATTTATTCATCTCTGATATTTTCACAATATCGCCCCCCCACTAAATTCTTGCAACTACGTGTTCTTTTGCAAATTCTTCTTTTTCCGGGTCGTAAATAACCGAACCGTTTTCATCAGTCTTATTCTTATCAAATTCGCAAGAAATTTTTATGTATGGGTATCTCAATGGCGTGCAGTCAGCATGGAAATCAATATTATACACTCTCTTTTGCCATTTTCCGTTGGAATAAATCTTTGTGTAACCGCCTTTTCTAGTTTTGATTATAATTTTTGAACGTGTTTTTTTCATTTCCAATGCACCTTGAACCCTTTCTCTGTATAATTACCAACTGCCTGTTTCAGCTCTTCCTTGCTTTTATATTCCTCTCGAAGCATGATTGCTACCTTGTTCTTTTCCACAGCGTATATTCCACAGGTAACAGCGTTGCTCGCCGTATCAAGAACTGCTTTATACTGTTTGCTGTTCATCTCGTATGTGCTGTTATTGATATTTACAATCATTTTTCATAAACTCCTCAAAATCTTCCATACATTTATAGCACAAGTCGTATGTGACATTTAAAATACCATTCTTTGTAATTGAATTCCCGCACAATATTCCTTTTTTCATTTCTGCACCACACCTGTCGCAAGTGCACCATTCTTTGCTATGCTTCATCGTGAATATCCTCCCAAACTCTGCAAAATTCCTTGAATGTTTTCTTGTCCATCAGCGAAGCTATTTCATGCAAGTTTACAATGTTAATTTCTACATCTTGCTCATATTGCACATCGGCAACAAGGTTTATATTGACCATTGGAAGGCTTCCAGCATAATGTTCTATTTTATGCGAACTGCATAAGTACTGTTCGCCATCAACTGTAACTTTAGCACATGCCTGGTGTCCTTCTATTGGTTCTACTTTGAATTTATGTATATTACTCATTCTTCCACCAACTTTCTGCCGCAGATAGGGCAAAATGCAATATCAAAGTATCCTTTCGCCATACAGTGGTTTGAATAAATCACAATTCCGGGGATTTTGTCCCCTGTATTCTTCATAATCTGCGCATCTGTTAAATCCGTTTCATTGGCGCACTTTTTGATAGGAATATCAGTACCGAATATTCTGTTATCACTATAGTTCTTACAAAAATCACACATTTTCAACACCTATCCCTGCATCTGTGATAAATAACTTTTCCTCTTACATTCGCTTCATATGCTCTTCCAAGTGACCGAACAAACAGATATTTCTTTTTCTCACAATCCATATAATCCAAGGAATTCATATATGGCTCCAATTCGTTTGAAAGCTGTTCCACAAAATCCTTGATATGCTTGAATGCCTTAATTGCCTGTTCTTGTATAAACAAAACTATTGCTTTCCATGTATCAATTACTTTTACGGCATACTCAAGAATCATTTCTCCTAATTTTCGATACCATAATTTGAACTCGACAACCATATATCCTTGCAATTCAATAACTTTTTTCTGATCTTCTGACACATTAAGATCCATACTCACACCTCAACACCATCGCATTTTACATAAGAACCAAGACCTTTAATGTAATGGCTTCTCGTATCTTCAATATTTCTGCAATCTATGACTTTCCCCTCGTCAATACACTCTTGCAAGTATTTGCATTTATCGCATTTCGTATCTTTCTCAATGCGCGGTGTAGGATCTGCTTTTTGCTTTTTCTTGAATATTTTTTTAATAATTTTCCATAATCTCATTTCCGCACCTCAATCAAAACGTCAATCAGTTCTTCCAGTTCTTTTTCTGTCTTTTCTTTTGGAGTTTTTCTAAATCTTGTGGAAACATATTCCAAAATGGCTTTTATCTTCAAACATTCTCCTGGACAAGGAATATAATCATTTGGTCTCGCAGTTTCTTTGCAGATATACTCTGCATTTTCCATGCCAAGACAGGATAAACGACCGGAATATATGGGTAATGCACTGCATTTGAATAATTCAGCCTTAATCACTAAATGTTCTTTGTCGTATTCAAAATTCTTATCATGTGCCTTTAATTTTTCTTTGATTTCATCAAGAAACTCAACGCATTGCTTTGTTGAATAGCCAACATAAACAAATTCAAAATACATACTCACACCCCATTTTGCGTAAAAAATACCAACCATCGAATAGCGGCACAAGGAATCGAACCTTGTCATACCAAACCATGCCAACCGCTTTCAAATCTGCAATTTCTATTCACGGAAGGGTTTTATGTTACCAATGATACCGCTTACCATCCATACATCTTCCATCGACCTGAACTATTGCAGTAGTGCCAGACTAAGTGAAGATAAGGAATTGATGTGGCGTGGATTTGCACCACGCAGGAGTGTACAATCTGGTCATCTATGTTGTCGGTTTCAACCAATTCTCTACGACAATTCCGTTTACCTATTCCGTCACACATCAACACTCAATTTTGTTCGGGCAAACGCAGTGTGTAGGATTCGAACCTACAAGGCGAATAAACGCCCGACCGGATAGCAACCGGCTCCAATTCCATTATGGGAACACTGCATCTTGATGGTGCGATTTCTTAAACAACCCATCCATTACAACTGTCTACCACGCACCTGCCAAACAGTGTTTTTAGGGAGTTGAGTGAAATGGGGAAGAGAGGAATTGAACCTCCAGTGTTTACCACTTGGGAACTGATTTACAGTCAGCCGCAACACCTCCAATCGTTGCCGCTTCCCCAAAATGCGCGGACACCTCACTCCATATCTCTGTACGCGACCGCGCTACGCATACAGGATCAGATCAGCTCGGCACCATCGGAACGGAAGGATTCGAACCTTCAATCCGGCTCTCATTGTTGTTTTCCGTGTACACGCCACTTTTACCAATTAAGATACGTTCCGAAACCGCCACAAGACGGTTAGCAATAATGTTTTTCGTGCCATGCGTTGCACTATCCTGTGTGATATCACAGGAAATAGGCTGGTGAGGATTTGCACCTCACATAACAACGACTTTCCACAACGGGTAACACCCTTAACAGGTTCCTTCATTGCCTTGTTAATTCAATGACTTGTTCCTAACCAAAGCGTGGTTGTCTTATGCTTAAGCGTCTACCTTTTCCGCCACAGCCTAATTGCATTTTTGACAGCTCAGGCACCGTGGGATAGGCACCCGAACTATCAATAGGAATCCGCCTGTATTGCTCGTCAGCAAATTACGGGACAACCATCATCCAACACCAAGCGGGCTTCCGCCTTGCCGCACTCCGCGGCAAACGCCACCGGACGGTCTCGCACCGTCCTTAACAGAAACGTCCTAGTGGCGAAAGGAGAAATACGAACTTTTCGTATTCCGAGATAAGCTTTACACTTATCTCTCAATCGGAACGGCAGGAATTGAACCTGCGACCGCTCGGATATAAGCCGAGTGCTCTACCATCTGCGCTACGTTCCGTCACAGCGCGCATAGCGCGCCGTTTATGATAGTATTTTTGATCTTTTTATTTTGCCGACGTCCACTAACACCGAATAATTGCTTACGCCGAGTTTTTCCTTGCAAAAACCGAATGCCAGTGGACTTAAGCTATACTGGATGCTCCGACTTCTCAGACTGGTGCTCGGCGTCACTGTCAAGATCCAGAACGTCGGTTTCTCCCGTATGTTTTTTTCTGCTTATATGTATTCTTCCGACCGTAGTTAAAATCTCCGGCAGAAAGCGAATACCAAATATCGGGTCATACAAAACCATATCATCATCTCCACATTGCAAATATATTGACAAGAAACAATGCAATAAGTGATCCCCAGACTGCCACAGCGTCCTTTTCGTTGCTGCTATCTCTTCCAAGCAAGAAAAACGTCAAAATCGCAATGGCATCAAATGTTGTTATGACTGTTTTTAAAATCAACATAATTTACCTCCATTTTCAAAACTGCCCGTACCGAACTCGAACCGATAAATGCTGGGATCAAAACCCAGTGCCTTACCATTTGGTAAACGAGCAATGCAAGCAATCTATTTCTCCGGCATATAGTAAACAAGGTTATCAAATACTGTTACTGCCATCATTGGATTATCCATCTTGACGCATCTAATCGGTGCATTTTGTGATGCTGCAACTAATGCTGAAACTTGTTTCTCGTCCATATTTGTGCAAACTACCTGTACAGGCGCATATGCTTTATGCATGTCCATAAATACTTCTGCTGCTCGTTCTGGTGTAGCATATTTCCCAATGACAAAAGTTCTTCCATCAAAAGTAGCGCTTATGCATTCATAGCTTGTTCTAAATTCGGTCCGGTCAAAATCATATGAAGCATCTTTTTTCTGCGACACAACCCTCATTCATCTTCCTCCGATCCATCCCAATCCGGACAAGAAAACTCTTTTTCTACATAATCTCCGACATATTCGCTCTCATTGTTTGTGCAAAAGTAATCTCCATTCTGCTCTTCACAATAATCGCAATTAAAACACATTTCTAACATTTTATTTGCTTCCTTTTGGAATCTTTTTGAATTTTATTATCGAGTGTAATTTTTGAAATTTATCTGATGTGAATTTGATTTGATTGTCTTTGATGTGATTATCGATAAAGTATTACCGCACTATACCATGTGCTATATCCGATCTCGTGTACCCCGTACTTTATGTCTACAACTTCCGAATGTACTTCGGTCAAGCATTCTATTTTCCTATTGACCATATCCCTGAAACTAATTTCAGAATCCGATTCTATTGGTTTCGTGATTTTGAGTGATCTCGTATAGTCCCTCCATGATAGACATGCCTTTTTGTTTTTGAGGATATTTGAGTGACTTAGTAGGCAGCTCCTTCTGAGCTTTTGCAACCCCCTCCTGCTGGCTGCTTCTTCCGGCGTTTGCCTTTGTTTTAAATTGTTCTAATTGTTTGTTCAATTCTCTGTTTGCGTTCTAACTATTCGTTAAACCTAAGTTTCTTAAACTGTTTAAACGAAAGTATGCGGCTCAAGGTGCTTAAATACTGGGGTTTGAATTGTTTGAATTGTCTATCACGATTTCGCCATTATCCGGGATTGAATTGTCACAGTTGTCCGGCAATCTCGCACAATTCCCATTCCCCAGTTTGGGGAGTTCCGAAGCTGTCAACGCTCTTGCTCTGGATCCCTGGTCTCTTACGCCCGGCATATTAAAGCCGCAGTACTTGTTGAGTGACGGCATGTAGCACATGGGATTGTTTTTCCCGGAGATCTGTAAACCTACAAGGCTTTCTTCCCGCATTTGGTCAATCTTTTTGCAAATGTCGGAAGCCGTGGAGCCTAGCCTTTCGCCATTTACCCATCCGTTAAGTGTATCTCTATGTATGCCAGTAAAAAAAGTAAACCCAACTATATTTATTACTTTCTCATAATCATTGCAAAGCCTTATATATATATCTAAGACTTTATTGACCTTGTCAATATCATATTGATTGCTAATATGATTATCATCTTTAAGGTATACAGGGTTGATTTTAAAAACATTGTCATATACATACTGACAGCAGTTATACCACCTATTTTGTGATACCTTGCACATATCCGTTATATTTCTGTCATCCATCCAGAGGTGTATATATTTGTCAATGTCATCGTTGTATATCTCGTCTATATCTACTCTTTCCGCTCTCTGTGCATCTGACATATATATACCTCCTTTCTGAACCATAAAAATAAACCGATACAATCGAGATCATCAAGATCTTAACTGTACCGGCTGCATGACTTCCGTTTCCGTTCTCCGGGTCCTGTGCGCTCTCTGTTGCCCGAATGCTTTTTAATTTACGATAACAATATCATTTGTGTATAGCCTTTGTCAAGTATAAATTTAAACTACTGGGTATATCGCATATATAGATTATATCCGCGCGCGTTAAAGTATATGGTTTATGATTTTTTGTACTGTTGATATATATTATATATTATTTACTCCTTGATAAAAAATACAATGTATTGGAGAGAATATACTAATCTTATCTACGTTTCCATTTCGTATCCATTCTGTATACAAAATTTACCGCTTTAAAGCATAAACGTTAAAATAGATCAAAAAAAGAGAGATAAAAAATATCTCCCTTTATTATTAGATTATTAACTTTTATTTTGTCTGTCTGGCTCTAAATCTGTGATGTCGTCTCCTGTCGGGACAACCGTCCAACCCTTGTATGTGTACCCTGGTCGCTGATCCGGCGGAAGTTGCCCCATGACGCACCTTTTTACTCTGCTTAATCCTGACGTTATGTTGCGAAATTGCGCGCTATCCGGGGCACAATCAAATAGCTCCTCGCAGTTTTCCCGTAGCCAAAAATTTAATGATCTAAAACAATAATGTTTACCGTCTGGGGATATAAGGTGCCAGTTTTTGGCATTTACGTTTGTTTCATACCGACCGCTCTTAGGGCTTTTTTGGGCTGCCGGCGTGCCTTTTTGTAGGTTGTTAGTCAGCCCTTTCCCCCTTAACTTTTCTTTTGACGCCTCGCTCCACTTGTTCCGCTTGCCTTTGTGCGTCCGGCTTGCCATTATTGATCTACAATCAGAAGAGCACGTAACCTTTTTGTCGCTTGGGGAGCACTTAAATTCTTTGCCGCATATCACGCATTTTTTAATCATAAAAATCTCCTTTGCAAGCAAATACAGGCAGACCTAACGCCTGCCTGTTAATAATTACATTATGTTTTAATACTGCGGGTTTTCTTTTGCTAACTCCCAAACCTCGCAAAACTTCTCTTCGTGCCGCTTCGCGTACTCATCAAAAAACTCCTGCTCCGAGCACGGCGCCAACTCTCGGTGAATCTCCTCGCGCAAATCGTCATCCATTAAGTTCTCAGCTACTGCATAATTGATTTCTTTTCCGTACTCGTTTACACATGTGTTTTTCATAATTCATTCTCCTTTTTTGATCTTGTTTATTGTTACTGGGCGGCTTTTGCGCCACCCTTTGTTGCTTGTTGCTTAGTTGTCCTCGATGCCCTTTTGGGTGTCGTCTATGAGACGATCAACCATTTTTTCGGCTTTCTCATAATCCTTAGCCTTCAATACTTCTTTAAGGTCTTTCAGATCCTGTAAAAGTCTTCTTAAGTAACTTTTAAATACGCTCATATCTTCGCTCATTTTTCTCCTTTCCGGCTTTCGCCTATTGCCTTTCGACAATATTATAATAACATTTTGTGCCTTGTATGTCAATAGCTTTTTTGTGCCTTATCCAAGAATTTTTTCATCGTGTTCCAGTTTCTCCGCTACCGCTAACTTGATAAAATCGTTTGCGCTCTTATACCCCAGCCTTTCAATGCGTTCTTTGGTGCCTTTGGAAAACCTGCAATTAACTCGCTCAAACTTATCGTCGTACTTATATATTGCACGCCTTTTTGCTTCGCTTGTTTTATGTTCCATTTAACTTACCACCTTCCTATATTCTTTTTGTATATTATAGCCTTTTGTGCCTTGTATGTCAATATGGACTCGTTTCCCTGTTATAGTTTTTTGTGCCTTGTATGTTTTTCACAATATAGTGCTTTTTTGTGCCTTGTATTTCGTGCATTATTCCTATTGTTTTTGTGCCTTGCATATTGTATTATAATTTCAACAGGGAAACAAAAATATTATTCGCGGAGGTATTCATTATGAATGAATTAAATTGGTTAGTGGTTGATAAAATTCAAGCGTCAAAGTTTGAACCGGAATACAAGAATGTTGTGGCTGCTTTTAACTCGCTTGTGCTTGCAGAAGATTTTATAAATTTAGTTATCCCAGAAGCAACAAGAAAGCGTTTTTATATCGAGCATAGATAAAAAAGCCGAAACGGTCAGAAATGACCGTCAGCTGCGGACCGGTCGCCGCGGCTCTGACGATGGCAGACCAGAAAGGGAATTTATGGAAAATTTAAGAATTGAAAACAATAAAATTTATACCACTACAGCAATTGGTAAAACAGACGTTTTTGAGATTGTCACAAAAATTCCGAAAGGATTTTTTGTCTGGAATATCGGCGAGAACATGGGAACGCATGAATATATTCCGCTGTGTCAGCTTTTGCACCCAGAAGACAGTAAATGCTTTAGCATTAACCCGAAAACGCTTAAAGCTATAAAGGTTTCGCCGGAAGAATGGGAAAAACTTGAAAAAGCCGGAAACTGGGGAATTGGAAATCTTAAGCAGGCAGAAAAAGCCTTGAAAAGCAAGCGCCGCGGCTACGTTTCGGATAAAAAAAGAGCCGCTGCAAATATTACAATAGACATCTTTCGGAAAATTTGCGATTAGTCGAAACCGCCCGCGCGGCGGTCTGGTGTAGGGTTGCAACCTTGCCACTGATGAGACAAGCAAAAATATAAAATGAAAGGTGTTAAAAATAAAGATATTAGCAAATAAAAGCGGCTTTGTATTAGCTCATGATGAATACTATGGAGATTATTGCTTTGGTACAGAAAGAGAAATCAAAAACCTATCTATGCCTTGCAATCAGTATGGAACAAAGAAAGAAATAAAGGCAGAATTAGAGCGTTGGAAAAAAGAGGTTGATTTTGACAATCCAAGAATGCTTGAAGTTGAAGCCTTTTTTATATCTGTTTTAACACATTGCGAAAATTAGTCGAAACGGTGGAGATTCCCACCGTCTGCAGGAACCGCCCCACCTGCACCGATGAGACAGGGCGCACAATGAAAGGATGGTTGAGCATATGAACAAATTAGAAGAATCCCAAAAAGCATTTTTGAAAGTTAGGGATTATTTTTTAGAAACTCAAGAAGATTTCGCGCTGGCGAAGGCGTATAGCAAGCCCTGGAAGTGGTACAGAGAACACACAACAGACGAAGCTATTGAGATTTTGAGAAAAGAAGCAAACGCATAGAAAGGAAGGTTGATATTATGGAATTTATGTAAAAATTACAGAAACAGAAAGACGATGCGAAAGCCGCTTATATTAAAGCCCGGGACGAATGGGCGGACACCAGAACCGCCGAAAACATCAAAGGGGATCCCGAAAAGTGGCGCACCCTTTGTGATCGGAAAATGGATTGTATGCGATTGGGTGTTATCATTTAAGCAAGTGCAGGCGGTGCAATGTTCCGGGGTTCGATTCCCCGGCTTGCCTTTACCCGGAAACGGGAAAATTTGAAAATATGGAGGAATGAAGTATGAAAAAAGAAAATTTTGAGTTATTTTTGGGATGTCTTGGGAATGGCATTACTGTATGTAATAAGTCAGTAGAGGAAAACGGCGCTTATAAGACAATCGCACATATCGCGGAATGTGGGAAAATTACATGGTATGTAAACCCGGTTTCCTGTGTTCCTGGTGGCGATCTTTTAAAAATTGAACATTTCGCAGATGTTCAGCGTGAAAAATGGGAAAAGTGGCTTGATTCTATGCCAGAATTGAAAAGATATGAAAAGCTTCTTGAAACTGTCCCAGCTGATATTATGCTTTACGCTATGAATTTAAACGGCGAACTTTGGCAGAAAATCAATTATTTAAAACAGGTATGCTATGAGAAATCATACTTTTAATACAGCCGCCGCAGAGGATTACAGCCGGATCACTTCCGGCGGCTTTTTTGTTTATACTTGTTGACGCAAAGCAGATGCATTGCGCGTTGACATTTTGGATGTATTGTGCATATAATGACTTATAGGCATGTGCGCGCCTGTATAATTGCAATGTCACGTAGACATTTGCTTTATTTGTTGCGCTCATTTTGCGCATTTGTGCGGAGGTTTCCGCGCCTGCATTATTTCAGCGCTTTACGAAGGGAGACGGCACATAGCAAGATCAAGTACGACCAGATCATGGATGAGTGCAATCTGAACTTGCACTTGCAAAAAAGTTTCAAAAAAATTTTGCAAAAATCTGAACAAAATTTTCATAATCTCAAAAACGGTTTTTCGTGCCGAAATCTGACCCTAGGGGGGTATCAAATTTTTTCCGAATATCTGGGCGAAAATTTCAAAAATTTTTTAAAAATTAAAAAACGAAAATCCTTGTCCAATTCTTAAGGTAGGGGGGATTGGAAATTTTTCCGAAAGTTTTCGGAAGTAAAAAGTAAAGCTTTTGCGGCATAATCGCTTTTGTTTAGTTCATCTATCAGCTTTTCCCTTGTCATTTCCGGGTTTGTCTTCTGCACATACATTAACAATTCATCTATTTTGTCCACTATGCCGCCCTCCAATCAATGTTTGCCATCAAATCATCCAGCAAATAAATCAAATCTGCCCCATACAGGCTTATCCAGTCCGCGAGATACTCTTCCTGCTCAATCGGCATATGAATGTTATAGGAAAAACAAAAACAATGGCAAAGCTCATGAGCCAGTATTTTGCGCAAATAGCCATTTTTCGGTTTATCTGAAACATATATAGCCCTGTCGTTCCAATCTGTCACAGCGAGGCTTGTAGAGCCATCAGAGCGAATCAGCTTACCGCTTGCACTGTGAACAAATTCTATTTTCCATTCAATACCATTTATTAAAAACATATTTTACCTCCAAAAAAAGAAACCACCAGCCAAATATCAGCTAGTGGTTTCTAAATTCATGCTTATATTGCCTTTTATTCTTCAATAAGTAGGTAATTGATGTATCTTGTCGCCGTATCGTTGAGGTCTCTATTAAAATCAAGCAGATCAAGAGCGTATTCCGGTGGATATCCATAACTGGCGTAATATGCCTTTTCGATTGCGCGTAAGTTATGCAGATCCGATAATTCCACAAGAATCTTGTGATATAAAAATTTTCGAGTCCAACCAAACCGTTCTAGGATTATACTTAACTTCCAGTTGTTCTTTGAAAACCATGTTTCCGTTTCATGTTTCCATCGAATCTCCCAGTGCTCAAACGGGTCTTTCTCCGGAATTTCAGCCTGCGTATTTTTCAGAGCCTGTTCCATGTCGTGAAAGCGATTGATGTATTGAGCTGTGAAAGCCGTTCCCTTTACTCCGGTCAGCTTGTGGGCGATAAATTCACATCCTTTCTTCGTGATGTCGTAGCATGGACAACTTTTTTTCTGCTCTGTACAATATGTGCTTTCTATGAAGAAATCGGAAAAGTCAATATTTACTTCTCCTAATTGCTTACAGTATCGCCGGATATCTTTTAATAAATTGGCGTGTGTCTTTTCGACCATTTCCGCAACTTCCATACTGGTTAACGTCTGTTCTAATTGTTTCATATGAATATCGTTCATCAGCAAATCCCCCCTCTTATATTTTTGGAACATAAGTTCCATCCATAATGCCGATAGCAAGTTTCATGCCCTCTACGGCATAGAATCGGTTGCTGTCAGTAGTACAGTCAATAAGAAGTTCGAGCAATTCATCATAAACACTTTCGCTTACAATGCCCTTAAGTCTCTCCGTGAGCGGCTCAAAAAATTCGCGCCATTTCCCGCCCTGTTCCTCATCTGCAATTTGACTTGCGTATACTATTTCTAAAAATTTGTTCATTATCTTGCACCGCCTTTCTCTTCCTGCGGTTCGGAAATGTTCTTTGCGGCTTTGTATATTGCTTCGCATACATAGATGCTCTGCGTGCTCAAAAGTTCTGCTATTTTCTCAATTGTTTCGGTTCTGGTCATAGATTTTTCCTTCCTTTCAATTTTTTCTTGAAAAGAGATACTCTCTATGATAAAATATTTCACAGAGAGTTATCTCGGTTGATAAGAAGTTGTTTTCGTTGGTAGCGTGGCAACTTCTTATTTTTTTTGACCTTTTAGCTTTTCAATCCCCGCCCTTATAAGTTCTAATATGGAATATCCACTTTCTGATGAAAATTTCATAATTTCATCTTTTTCTTGCTTCGATACTCGAACATAAAGTCTTTCATTCATAGGATTGTCAACTTTAGGTCTGCCTGTGCGTGGAGACATTCTCAGCACCTTCTTTCTGTACGCACATTTAATATATAATAGTACGCACAAAAAGTCAATACCTTTTTGAAAAATTTCCAAATCCACAAATCACTAGCTGATATTCAGTTGTCAATGTTCAAACAAACAGGGGCATTTCTGCCCCTGCCATTACATTTTGGAAACAAGCGTTGACAGCTTGCTTTTTGTCATTGTGCGCTCTTCCGGTGTCATGTCGGAGATAAGTTCCGCCATATCCTCCGAAAGCTCTTTCATGTATCTTTCAAGGTCATGCATCTTTGCATCCTTGTCTTCTGGCGTATTGCCTTTGTGAAGCTCTTTGCTTTCCATGTAGCTTCTGCGGCTCATGCCGCTTTTGCCCTCTCTGCGATCACGCATTCCACCATCTGGTGTCATTTTAGGCTCGGTATAATACATTCTGCCGGAAGAACGATCCATATCACGGTCGTGTTCCATTTCCCGGTACATTTCCGGTGTCATGTGCCAGTACGGAGGTTCGTCATATCCTCTCCGCGTTCCTCTTCCCTTTGGCGCAAATCTGCCGTCTGCATACCGGTAACGGTCATAATACCGTCTGCCGTCTCCGTAACGCTCAAACATTTCCATTGTTTCATCTGCACTGGATTCTTCCATTGCTTTCATCAATGTACGATAATACATTGCTTCTGCAAGGTCTTTCATCATATCTGTAACCTGTCCCATTTCGCATGGGTCTATATTTTCAATTCCTTTGTCAATTTCGCATTTAGCACATTCAGACAGTTTTTCAATCATGTCGTGCATTCTCATAATATCCATAAAACCGCCCCCCTATGCTTCCCGGACCGCAATTAAATTGCTGTTCTGAACCTCGATTGCCTGCGCAGACGTATTCTGTACCGCTACCGTAACACAGCAACCGCGAGGAACGTCCACATATGCCTGCGCCGAAACGTTAAAGAAGTTTTCAACTGCCGCCGGTGTAACAATCATTCGAGTTGACTGCAACGGTTCTCCATCAATTGCAATAGCCAGTGAAATAGCTTCAACTGTGCCACCTGTAGGAATTTGAATGTTTCCGGAATAAGATACCAAAAATCTTGCCCGGCACTGATTTGTAAGTCCTCTTAATTTAACAATGCCGCTTCCCTGTCTATGAACAATGCATTTTGTTGCGCATACCGGAGTTTCTGTAAGTGCTACATCTTCGCCCTGTGCAACTGTTTGTAATGCAATTCCTGTAAATTCTGCCATAATATGACCTCCTTATTTTAATTCTGCTATTGTTTTTGTATCGGAGCTCGAAAAAACAAATCCGTGGTCTGGAGAAAATTTTTCCATCAATAGCTCAGAATAATCTTTTTTTGCCATTTTTTCTACTGATCCAGTTATTTCCGCAAGAGTTTTAAGCTCCGAAATGTTAAGCTTTTCAAAATCAATCTTTTTGATTGCTTCGATAAATTTATTTTTAATTTCGTCCATGTATTCTACCTTCCTATTCATGAAATAAAGGGCAAACATATTTCAGTCTGCCCTTTGCGTTTATAAGTAATACTGCTTTTGCAGACATAGTCGAGTTAAACTCAATTAAGATACTCAATTATTCAATTTTGTGTAGCAACTACTTTTAGCAGCTACATCCTGTGTTGCATCCACAACCATACGCATAAGCGTTAGGATTTGGCACAACATATGCCGGGATTGCAGCCGGATTTACAGCGTTGATGATCTGCTGGGTCTGTGCCGACATTGCAGTAGTGAGCAATGCAGACTGGCGATCCTGTGAAGCGGCTCTTCTTAAGTCGTTATTTTCTGCCTGTAAGGAAGAAATCTTTTCCTGGCACAGGTAATCAAGGATTGCCCTTGTTCCTGCCTGCTGACTGTCAATAATGTCTCTCGTGTTGCTGTTCATGGTGTTCTGCAGCGCACAGGTGTTCTGCGCCATATTGTAGTTCACACCCTGGATAGCCTCTCTGGTCTCGCAGCAACAATTTGCCATCTGGGACTGCAAAGCATTCTGTGCCTGCATAAGTGTCACGTTTGTGGTATTAAATCCCTGCTGCGTCTGATATCCAAGGTTGCAGATTGCATTGTCTACACCATGGAAACCGTTCATAACGGCGGTATTCTGTGCGTAAAATCCATCACAGAGACCATTTGTGATGCCATCTAACTTTCCGATGATAGCCTGCGTGTCAAATCCACGCTGAATTGCAGAGTCGGTGTATGCAGATGCTGTTGCTCCCATACCTCCGTTTCCTCCCCAGCCATTGCCGCCAAAGCCGCCCCAGCCAAAGATCATAGCGAAGATAATGATAGCCCACCAGCCATCGCCGCCCCACATACCATCATTGTTTCTCCCGTTTCCTGTCACTGCTGCAATATCAGCAAGACTAGGAGATGCGTTTCCATTAAACATTTTGTTTACCTCCATCTGATTTATTTACAAATGGGATAACCGGTTATTATGCGCGCAACCCAAAATGTACTAATGATTAAACATATTCATAACCTTTTGTTTTGCTTCATCTACTGTAATTCCTCTTTCTTTGCAGAGATTTTCTGCCATTGTCTTAAGTCCGACCGTATCTCCGCTTTGATACATCTGCATGGCATTTTTAGCCATTGGATTGTTTTGTATCTGCGGAGAATTTATCATTTGATTTAAAATTATTTGTATCGGATTCATTCGGATTCACTCTCCTTTTTAATTTGAGAAGTTTTTTTCTGTGGAACCGGAATTTTACCAATACGTTCCTCTAACTGTTCAATTTTCCAAAACAGTTCGTCAAACTTTCCCATAAATGCCCCTGTGCACTCGTCTGATAGGTCAAATTTCATTTTTTCCGTCTCATGCGATAAATTGTTAGTCATATCATTTAAAACAGGCTTAAAAACGATTGTGCGGATTGTACCATCTGAGTTCCAGCTTTTGGCGTATATTTCCGACATATCCTGCTTTGGGAAAAACGCCACGCTTCCATCCATCGGCACATCGTTTGCAGTAATATTTTCAACAGAAGGCACAATTTTCCCATTTATTCCAATAGGCGTCATTTGTGTCTGCTGAATTTGCTGTGTTTGCGCCGGTTGAAAATAATTTTGCGGCTGTTCAATTCTTTGCTGATTACCATATGGATTATACCCATATGATGCCTGATAAGGAATTTGCTGACTATATCCCGGTGCCGGATAAACTCCGTTCATGTTCATTTTCTTCAACCTCCTCCAAAACATCCTCGATTGCGTGAATGATAGATGACTGCGTTGACAAATCTAATGATTGCAATTCTTTTCTGGCAAAAATTTTCTCAAGAACATCGTCAGAAAACATTATCATCCCTCCCTTTGCTTATATTGTGGCATAAAAAAAGACGGTAAAACCGCCAGAATACCGTCTAAATAACGCCTGTTTCCCGCCGTATCACCGCCAAAATTGCAATAAAAAAAGAACGCCTTAAGCGTTCGTACGTTTGTTCGTGTTACCTTTGGTGTTACCTTTGATTTTTACTTTCAGAAAAGGCACCATTCAGAATCTCCTTTCTTCCAGTAAAATCAAGGCTTCACAAGGTTTTCAATTTTAAAAAAATAGTAGCGGAAGGGAGATTTGAACTCGGTATCAAACCCCGCAAACCCGCATAAATACTAGGTTTCTTTACACCTAAAGGTGTTACCTCGTGTTACCTTTTACATCGATAGTGCTTTCGCAATGTATTCTTGCATCTCACTCTCTGTTTTATTATTAAAATAATAATGGTCAAGCGTTGTTCTAATATCAGTATGACCCATTTGCGTTTTTATTACAGATTCTGGAACATTTCCATCTATAAGCTTTGTAGCATATGTTTTTCTCGCCTTATGAATTGAGCGCTCACCAATTTTAACCTTATCGCAGATCACATATAAACGTCTTGTAAATGCTTGTCCTTTTATCCTTTTACCGTTTTTCATAAAAATATATTCTCCAAAAGGGTTAAGCATTTTTATTTTTCTCATAAGTTCATTGGTATCTTCGGTAATTATAACATCTCTAAATCCGGCATCGCTCTTTGGAAAATTCTGAACATCAAACACGTATTTGCCACTATCATCTCTGTATCGTATTTCTGTCTTTGATATATGTATCTTATTTTCTTCAATATCTGACCATGAAAGCGTGGATATTTCTCCAACTCTTAGTCCTGTTTTAAATGCCAAAATAATTCCAAGTTCAATCAACGTAGGCTGGTCTTCCATTATGAATTGTTCAATCAAAAGTTCTTCATCCTTAGAAAAAACTAATTCGTTGTCAGACTTATGATTCCTTTTAAATGACTTTTCCGAAATTTCTAAATCACCCATGAAACTGGTTATGCTTAAGCTGGTATAATGTTTTTTCTTTGCATATTTGAAAATTCCGTTAATCAATATCCGCATATCAGAATAAGCTTTTTGTGTAAGTTCCAGTTTTGAAATAGCTGTTTTTATGAATGATTCCAATATTTCTTCATCAATGTACCGGATTTTTCTATTTGCAATCGGCAAATACTTATTTTCAAAAAATCTTTTAAAATTTGTCTCGTACTTGTCCTTTGTCTGTCTTGTTATTTCACCATATTCAAGTTTTTCAGAAATCCAATTAGAATATACCTGAATAACTGTAGGTTCATCCTCCTTAGCTTTATAGAACTTTACTATTTCATCTTCAATTGCTTTTTCAGATGTTCTCTTTACAAGTCTCTTTCCTCTCTTATTATCTTCATCTGGCAAATATGTGTAAAACTTTCCATCTTTTCCTTGCCAAATGCTGTAAGTGTGTTTTTCAATAAATTTTTTCCTTTCGTTCATTTCAATTTTTTTCTGAATGGTGTCTATGTTGATAATACCATTTTCGATGGCAATATTCAACAACTCACTATTTGAAAGATTTCCCGTTTAACTCACCTTCTAACTTTTTTACTTTCTGTTTAATATCAAAAATTCTTCTTTCCACTGTTCTTGTTGATACGCATAGTCTCATGGCTATTTCTTTTGAAATAAGTCCACGGGCAAGAAGATAAAATATTTCCTCTTCCTGCTCTGTAAAATTGGCGTTTTCAATAATTTCTTCAAGCTCTGGCTTAGTCAGTTTTGAAAACTTCATAAGCCAATATCCTCCAATATTTTATTTTTCTCCCTGCCAAATCTTCGGTGTACCGTCTGCATTAAGCATGACTGTAAGACCGCCACCACTCCCACTCCCAATATACAGATACATGACGCCTGTGTCCTTGTCCGCGTAGATACTGTAATTCAGCTCACTTTCCACCAACACCATTGTGTTATCCTGCCCCGCGCTGACATTTTCTGTGTCACTGCATCCGGCGATCAAGAGTGTTGCTGTTAAAATTTTCTTTTTCATAACTGCTCCTTTTCTCTGCTCTCTTCTTCCTCGATTGCCTTATAAAACTCGCTCGCTTTAATTTCTGTCATAAAGTCGAGTAGCTTTACTTCTACATTCTCCGCCGAACCATATAAAACATCGCCGATCATAAAGCACCTTGTGCTATATTTCCCACAAAATCTCATTCCGTAGCAGAAGTAATCCGGTTTTTTCGGCTTTGGTACCGTCTTTGCAATCTCAAGCCAATCCTTGGTAATTTGACAGTTTGCTCTGAAACGTCTAACACCGTTTTCGTAATACAATTTATTTTTTGTAAACATACCCTGAAATTTCTGCAAATCATTTTCAGTTGGAATAATTATTACCGCTCTATCGTCTGGAATATATTGCGTCGACTCAATCCCGTGTTCCTCGGAAAATTTCTTAAATGCCTGCGCATTCGCTTTTACATCTTTCTGATACTATACATATGCTTTATAAAAATCACTGTCTTTGTTAATTGTAAAAAATTTCTCCATCTATTATCCTCTCTTTCCGCCCCGCCGCATTACTGCTGGCGGGGACTATAGCTGTTTGATCTCATGCGAACCGGAGCTGTCCGGTCTGCTCTGCTTCTATCTGCATGTTTGGCATACGTTCCGCTACGCACAGTTCCGAAAGATTTGCTCTGACCAGCGCTGCCGGTATCGGCGGACACACTGCATTGCCGCAGCGGCGCACCTGTTCGCTCCGCGGATACGTCTTGCCGGTATAATCATGGTCGATTATGTAATCCTCTGGAAAACCCTGGCATCCATACAACTCCCGTGGCTCCAACATCCGCAGTCCGATGTCCGCTATCTGATAATCTACGCCATTGATGGTTACCAGTCCGAATCTGTCCTGCGCCGTCACGGTGTCCAACGGTGCCTTTATATCCTGTCCAGTTCCCTGTCCATAATATTTGATTAAAAAAGCTCTCACCTCTCCGAAATGACCGTCTCCTGCTGTGATTGTCGGAATTGGCTCTTTTACATCCCTTCCATCACAATGATTATTCATCTGAATAAGGTTTACTGCACACATAGCGTTTCTTTCAAGTGTCGTAATGGTGTGCAATGGCTCTTTAATGTCAGAGCCGTTTCCCTGATAATTTCCGCCATAATACTTTTGGATGAATGATGTGACCAGTCCATATCTGTTCGATCCGTCCACCGTCATTATAGGATCTTCAATCGTCTGTCCCCGAACTTCTCCCTGCGCCGTTTCAGAATGGTATTGGATAAGCGTCGGGCTAATAAGGCATTGTTGATTACCTGTGGTGATCGTATGTATCGGATCTTTGCAGTTTCCACCCGGATGATTCGTTGTATTTGTCCCCATATAAGGTGCAAGCGTCGGCTCCACAATTCCATACCCATGCTTTCCAGTGATGGTCGGCATTGGCTTCCGAATATCGTTCGGTCTGCGCTCTCCACCATGATTACATTGGATAATAAACGGCTCCGGATTGTCGAGGACGAACTTTTTTAATCCTCTTGCGATCCTTTCCATTGTCTTCGGCGCCAACGGACGTACCGCCCTGATTCCGTACTTTTTCTTGATCTCTTCCGATGTGTCAAAGATGGACGGACATGGAAGTGAAAAGTCAAGTTGCGTGCATGCTCCAACATAAGGTTTGACAAGTCCTTCCTTAACCGCTTCGCTGTCTGACGGTCCGTGTGTCGGCTCTGGAAAAACAATCGGCTTGCCATCGCAACGTGCGATCATAAAAAATCTTTTCCGCATGGTCGGTGCGCCGTAATCAGCGGCAATCAGCTCCCGGCATTGCACCTCATACCCAAGATCTGTAAGTTGCTGCACAAACTTTTCAAACGTCTTTCCCTGCTTTGCCTTGATTGGATGATGACGCCGCCCAAGTGGTCCCCATGTCTTAAATTCTTCCACATTCTCAAGCATGATGACCCTCGGTCGCACCAGCCCCGCCCAGCGGCAGGCTACCCATGCAAGACCACGAATGTTTTTATCCTTCGGCTTTCCACCTTTCGCTTTTGAAAAATGCTTGCAGTCTGGCGAGAACCAGGCAAGTGCTACAGGATGTCCTTTGCAAGCCTTAACCGGATCAACCGCCCATACGTTTTCGCAGTAGTGCTTTGTATTCGGGTGATTTGCTTTGTGCATCTTGATTGCTTCCGGATCGTGGTTAATGGCAATATCAACGCTATATCCGGTTGCTAGTTCTATCCCGGTAGAAGCTCCACCGCCACCGGCGAAGTTGTCTACGATTAACTCCCCATTTATCATTTCGGCACCTCCATAAAGTCCTTCCAACAGTTGTATGCATGATTTGCCATGCAGGATAATGCATGGAAATAACCATTCCTGCAACCTGTTGTTTAAACTTATCTGCATCAATCAGTCCCATCGTTCGCCCTCCTGTTCCATTCTTTAATTACCATATTCAAATCACGACCGTTTGGATAAGATACAACAGGAACTGGGCAATCCGGATTATTACACTTAACCATATACATCATTCCATCGCTGCTCCAATGTTCGATTATGGGTTTCTTGCCACAGAACGGGCATGGTTTAAGTTCTTTCCTCATTCTTCGTCACTCCAATCTAACCTCTGACCACAATTCCCGCAGAAGCCTGTTTTTCTGTCCAGAAATTCAACACCACATTTGCATTTTCCAATACCCCAAACCAATTTTTTACGTGATGGCTTATATGGAATCTGCTTCTCCATCGCCGCCTGGCATTCTTCTAAAGTTCCAACCTTACGATATTGCCGCCAGTCGCTTAACGCTTCAGCAAAATCTTTCTTCATCTCCTGCAATTCTTCCGGTGTGCCGATTGTGCGGTACTCTTCCACTTCTGCTTCCAGTTCCTCGATGTATTCATCTTTGTGGTCGCAGTTCACACAAATCTGCGTCGAACGGTTTGCAAACTCATTTTTGATGTTGGGATTAACAACTGACGTATGCCAGCGCTGAATCTCTTCCAGTGCCCGTATCGCCACCTCGCATGACTCAATTTCTTTTTTGCAGTTTTCGAGGTTGCTGTAATACTCACCCAGGCTCTTTCTTTTAGCCGCAAATACCTTTGGCATTATTAGCATCAGTTCTGCCAATACATTTCTTGATTGTTCCATAGCATTTTGAATAAATATTTTTGCTTCATTCTCCGTCATTGGCACCCTCCATTTCTTTCAGCTTCGCTTCGGCTTCCGCTCTTGTTAAAAACCAGGTAACTCCATAGCTTGTATCAAGCAGAATCCTCCCCGTTCCATACTTCAAATCTGAATCGCATTCCATGTACCATCCACCCTTTTTGAATATGATTCTGTCAACGGTCTGGTGGAATACTCGGTTCTCTTCTTCGTGTCTATTTAACAAATTCAAGAGAAAGTTTGTCTTGCTAGGAATGGAATATACATCCGCGCCAATTCCACACGGCAACCGCAGACGCAATCCCTGTTCCTCGGCATCCTCATCGCGTTTCAGCTTTTCTCTTAAGTCTGCCATTGCCCACATATTACGGTAGAACATGGCAATCAGACCACGGACATCTGAAAATGGGTCTATTGTTAAATTGTCCAGTATTTCCTCGTCAAACTCTGTATCATCTACTGGCAACTCATCTTTTGTCAATGTGACCATGAGGTTTCTGGCGAAATCTCGTGCATCCATTTCCATCTCATAATCTCTATATCTGGCATTACCTTCGCTGTCTACATAGCAACTGTTATATGCCAGCTCAACCATTGACATATCAGCTGCGCTTTTATTTGTCGTTAATCTCTCCATGCTATCCCTCGCTTTCTGCCCGAAGCCATTTAAGCCATCCTTTTTTATTCCAAGTGCTTCCACCAAGTACGTCTTTCGTCACAGCATCAAACCATTTTGCCAACTCCTCATCCGTCATGCTTCGGATCCGGTCTGCATTGGTTCTTTTCTTTTCAACTATGTATCCATCAGGATGTATTCCATTTTTCATATTTCTACCTCACTAAATCCACGGTTTTTACTGATACTCCATCCATTTTTCCGGTTCTGTAATATTCATCCGTATCAAAAAACAGAATGCGACCATCATCTTCCCCAGCATCTTCACTTCCGGCAAGTGCAATGCTTACACCATTTTTTATCAGTGTGTTTTTTAATAGCGTTAGTGCCGCGCTTATCTCCATCTTCGTTTCTTCTTTCATATCATGCCTCGCTTTCTCTGTATGGTTTCGGCAGCGGCATCCACGCGTTCACAAATAACTCGAATGACGCACAACTTCTATCCTCATCTCCAGGATAAAATGCACCGTTCCCGTCCTTATCAACTTCATATCTGCCGATGTCCGGAAGCGTGCAATTCCCGTATGAAAGCAAAATGTATGTATCATCTTCCGGAAGTCTCTCACTTACCGGAATCCACCGTCCAAACTCCGGCATTCTCGCTACTGTTCTCATACATTCAATCATTTCCCTGCTCCTTTTTGCACCGCAACTGATACGGCACCTCCAAAAATCTCTTAAGCGAATCTCCGTTCGTTGATCGTATTCCGTTTTCATGGTTACTTCACTTTTACATCAGTTTCATTTCTGCGAATTTTAAAATCCAATCCACACTCTTCTCTCAAAATCTGTATCTGGTCTTCCCATGTGGCATAATCATCCATGATGCATTCTGCCTTTTTATTGAAGCGATCAACAAATCTTTGTATGCGGCTTTTACCAAATTCAAACTCGTCGTGCAAAACCATTGCAGACAAAATCGTTACCGTGTCTATGGTATTTGCTTTAATCTTGCTGACGCATTCATCTATTGCATTCTTTGGTAGCGCAAGTGGTAATTTTGTTGCGCCGCGAAAGCGGCACTCTTCTTCCAGAGAGTCAATTCCATTCTCCTTTGCAATTCGCAAGGCATACGCCATTCCCTCACGCCTAAGTTCTTCATCTTTATTTCTCATGAATTAGTTCTCCTTTCTTTTTATCTCAATCGAACCGAATTCCAAAAAGAACAGTGCATATATCTTTGAATTCATTTTCACGATCAGAAATTTGATCGTCCAATTCATCGAGTCTATTAAGCAATGCTTTCTGGTATTCTTTTTCTGTAAAATCCGTATTGCGTTTTCTTCCCCTTGTTCTTATTGGAAGTTTTACATTTTCTCCGTTTTCCAATAAAATCCCAATAATTTTGTGCCTTGGGACGTCGTTTAGTTCCGCAAGAATCTCCAACTGTTCACCTTTATGCTTTGCATGTCGGTATCTGTTGCAAATTTCGCATTCGCCCATTTCCATCATTTCTTATCACGCCCTTCCTTAACATTTGTTTCTACCAAAGTTTTTTCTAATTCATCATAGTCATAAGATCTCTGATGAAAGTTATTAAATTTGTTTTTTGACCTTGGGTTTCTCTCTTTCTCTTGCTTCTCCCAACTCCTTAATGCGGCTTTCCAGTCGGTTATTATTTCTCCATTACGTTTCCAACCTATTGATTTGTAGTAATCAATAAATGCTTCGGCAATCACACCATTCTTCCTCTCACGGCAATAATCAGCCACTTCCGCCAACGACGGTATGCACGCTTCCGCTTCTTTCCCCGGAGAGCTTCCTGCGCTCCTTATTGCATTCAATCCAGAAAAATTTTTTGAAGAATCGAATGTGTATGCGCCGTTCCTTTTCGTATAAAGCATTGCTTTTTCTTCTGCATAATTGGTTGGCTTATAACGATCTTTCTGAATGCAGTTATGCAATTTCCAATGTTTTATGACAATAACATTAGATCCTGGAAAAGTAAGAACATAATGTTTGTCAATGAGAATTTGCAAGTCTTCCTTTGAAGCCTGGCACTCTCTTACTGTTTTATTGGCGCAGTCAACAAAACCGTCGTCATCTGCCCGTATGCATAAATGAAAAAACAACCCCTGCGCTGTGAGCGGCATGTCAAGAAAAGCATCTGACGTCACTAAATCTATACGAAACATCCGCTTACTTGCCATAATATCTCCTTCAAGTTCCAAAAAATTATCACTTTTCTACTTCCAAAAGCTCAATGACACGCGATCCTGCATCTTCCGGTCTGCAAAAAACAAATTCCACGCCGTACTTAAGCTGCATTGTCAGCATTGCTTTTCCAAGGACTTCCCCGCTCGTTGGCGGCGCCTTTGGAAGCGATACATTCAACCACTTTCCAATACCATGCATGTACTTTATCTTGTTGTATCTCTCAAGCCTTGGATTGTGCCAATGAAAAACGTCTTCAACAGTTTTTATTCCATCCATGTTCTCAACCAAAACATACAGTGCTATATTGTTGTTCTGCGCCAAAATACACTCGTCTCGGAACCTTGGATGCTGTTTCCCGCAGACGTTTCCCGTAATCTCCTGCATGTCCTTCTTGGTATCTACGGCAACCTTGTAGCTTCCAATAAAGTCCATCTTCTTAACTTCCATCTTTCTTGCTGACTTTCGTCTTATAACGTCAAGAACGGTTCCTTCCGCGATAACATAATCTCCAACTGGAAGAGGTGCTCGCAGCACCTCTATGTCATTACGATCAAAATAGCGATTCTTAAGTATGTGCTGACCCTCTTTCTGGCCTTTGTCCTCAATCAATAACATACATATCTCCCTTCCATTGATTTATCCGAGTTATTTTTAAGTAAAAGGCAACTCTTCCTCAATTCCATCCGGAATATGCATAAAACCATCCGAATCTGTCATAGGCTGCGGTTTGTAACTTCCGTTGTCCTGCGAAGCCTGTTTGCTCTCTGCAAATTCACAGCTTTCGATCAAACACTCATTGGTGTACACCTTATTGCCATCTTTGTTGGTGTAACTTCCGGTCTGCCAGCTTCCTTCAATTACAAGCTTTGTTCCCTTTTTGCAATATTTTTCAAGGAACTCTGCTCTTTTACCAAACGCAAGGCAGTTGATAAAATCCGCCGTTGTCTGTCCGTCCTGCTTGAATTTCCGGTCAACCGCCAGAGTAATTCTACCGATAGCTGTTGACTTCTCACCCTGCGACCATCTTACTTCCGGGTCTTTGGTGCATCTTCCCATTAAAATCACTTTATTCATTCACTTATTCCTCGCTTCCTTAAAACGGGAAAAGGTTCATATCAACCTCTAATCCACGTTCCGCCACGTAAACATCTGATCCATATTTAATTGTTTCTTCTGTCTTTTGTTTGAATAATGCCGAATCTGCTGATTTATCTGATAAGTGAATTAGAACGACATTTCGCAATGCCGGATTATCGTTAGTAAAAATAAAGTCAAGTGCCGTTGGTAAGCTCATATGACCTCTTAATCTGTGCTCGTAATTTGGCTCTTCTCGGTTCACAAACTGCATATCGTAGTTGGCTTCCACCATGATGTGATTAACACCATTAAATCGCCATCTGACGTATTCCGTGTCTGTTGCATACACAAGGCTTCCCATCTCTGGATGCGTAATGTAAAACCCAACGCACGGGCACTCTGAACCGTCTCCGTTGTTATGTAGCCATCTTCCAGATTTATCACGGTTTTCAAATGCCATTATGTCAAAATTTCCTTTTCTAAAACGCATTGCAGAATATTTTATCGGCGGTCTGCATGGTTCAAAAACAGGAATGCCAGCTTGCACATATTGTAAGCTATAAAGACTATGGTCAATATGGAAATGGGTAGTAATCACAGCCTTAATTTTCATCACATTGAAATCCAGTGCTTTCTTGACTTCCCTAAAAGGCAACCCGGCTTCGATTATCAAAGCTTCCTTGTCATTCTCCAGCATGTAGCAATTACCGGATGAACCAGAACCTAAAACTTTAAGTCTCATTAAAGAACTCACTCCTCCCATCAATAATCTGTCTCGTCTGTCCCAACAATGTCCTATTGTGCTTTGCTCTCTGCTCATTGTCGCAAATGAACTGTTTGCAGATTTCCGGTCGTACCGGATAGATTCTGCATTTCTCGCAACTCTTATCCGTATCAAGAAACAGTGATTTCCACTGAACTACTTCACTTACTTATTCTCCAGTTTTATAAATTTATTTAAGATAAACTTTCTTCAACCAATATATTTAATTTTTTCCAACAAGAAATACATATATGGAACGGCTGACTTTGTAATCTAAACGATTTTAGATATATGATCTTTTCATTACTTAATTCTTTATCACAAATTTTACATCTACATTTTTTAGTATTTCTTACTTTAAATTCGTTAAATTCATGTATAAAACTTTTATCCATTTCCACCTCCTACTTCATGAAGTCCGGCAAATCATTGTCATTCTCAACAACTTCCGTCTCTACCTTTTCCGGTTTATCTGCCATCTTTGGCTCTTCCACAGTTTCTGCAACTTCCGGCTCAACAGGGAAATCCTCTGTGTTTGCGTTTTCTGCAATTTCTTCCTGTGTCTGCTGATAGGTCTCATCCATCTGCATAAGAGACTGTTTTGCGATGGCATTGAGGTCTTTTGGATGCTTCTTGATTGCGTTATTACGCATCTTACGAACAATCATGGATTCCGATGTATCAAGCCATGCGGCACTCATGTACGGTCTTGCAACTTCACAAGCAAGCATATCTTCAATAGTCTTACAGTCTAAAAGTGATTTCAGAATTTCATTTTTCTTTTCTGATATAGCTTTCTTTTCTTCATCCGTAGCATCATATCTCGTTCTGGGTACAACCTTTCCACTCTTATCTTTTTTTGTCCCAAGTAAACCGAAAGTTTCATTCAAAAGATTATTACGGACATGAGCGAAAAGATTTCCTTTTACGCTTTCACGCTCTGCAATCATGTACTCGATTTTTCCATCATTCATTTCAACAGGATAGACAACACGGATTACTTTCTGTGACAATCCTTTTTCTTCCCACTCCGGCGGCGTAACTTCAACGCCTCTGTGCTTCGGATATGTAAACTCATCCCCTTCTTTCACAAGCCATACTGGATATACCTTTTTAACATCAACACCAAAGTTGCGGAGAAGCGCATCGTTTCCGTCTCCTTCAATTCCCATTTCTACTTCCTTGTACCAGTTTCCGTTTGCGTCCTGCTTGCTTCTCAATTGGAAATAGCACTCTCTTGGTACAGCATTGGCATTAAGTTGAAGGCTTGATACCTGCCCTATAACCTGTCTCAAATTAGAACCATTCAAGTTGCTCATAGCTGCTTTGTTGGATGTAACAAGGTTGTAAATCGCGCTCATAGATGCCATAGCGCACTGCTTGGAATAATCATCAAACACAAGTCCATGCTCTGCGAAGTCACGCTCCATAAGCCCTGTGTACTGGTTCGCATAATAAGAAAGCTGCGTATTCATTTCTGTCCTTTCCTCTGTCTTTGTTACTGCTGTGTTCTCTGCCATAATTATTTTCCCTCACTTTCTCCGGCATCTACCGGCTCATAATATTTCTTCACAACTGCAATCTTATCAGCACCGTAGGTCTCTACCCACTTCATATCCACTGTTTCATCCGTAACTTTCAGCTTTGCGCCTTTGGCATTTACAACCGTGTCACCGGCTTTTACATCGTCTGATGTGGCAAATATATATGACCGGCTCTGGTTTGGATATTTTGCTTTTATGTAATTCATTCTGAGACCTCCTACTCAATCAATTCCTTGTCAATAATCTGGAAATTTGCTCTATGGATATACAAAGCCTTTCCATCAATCATGAGTTTTGTCGTTTTCGGCAAATCGTTTCTGACCTCCCAATACACATCGTCTCCGGAATATGCGCAAATCGGGACACCTAACTGGCTTTGGATTACAACTACCTGCCCTTTTCCAAAAAAGTTTTTGTACTCGTTTACAATTCCAGAAATAGCCGTATTTTCCGAAAAACTTCCTCCTGTTTTGCTCCGAATATCTGATAACTGAAACTCCGCATCAGGCATCAAGCCACTTTCAGAAAATATAATTGTGTCTCCGCAACTCTGTATCTGTTTTCCATCAATATTGATTGTCACAACAGATGATAAACTGTACTCAATTGATGAAGAACCGTCTGTAGAATCGATTTTGCTTTCTTCAATGACATTACCTGTCATTCCGATTTTTGTTCCGCTTGCCGTCAAAAATCTTTCTCCGTAGTTGTCATAAAACTGGCACTCAAACGAATTACCAACAAGCTGTCCCTTAATGTCGTTTATTCCACTCTTCCAAGAAGCAATATCGCATCCTGCAAAGCTTAATGTCAGCAGAATAATTGTAAAAACACTTGCAATCCTTTTTCTCATTCCGATACCTCCGCAATCTCTCCATTTTCAATCGTATACCAAGTATCCGGCTTGATATTTTCCCCATCAACCTGCACCATCTTTGCACCGTTAAGAACCCATGCACTCTGGTTATTTCTGTCATATTCTGTATCATCTTCTGAACCAGTGTATTCCCAGTCTGCAAAAACAAGAAATGCCCCAAGAACGCCCTTGGCTTTTGATTTGTAACCCCAAGCAACAGCTACTGCATCCTTGTCTTCTGCCGAGGATGCTCCACAGTATCCGGTTGCCGAGGATGCTCCACAGGTGCCGGTTGCCGAGGATGCTCCCTTGTATCCGGTTGCCGAGGATGCTCCCTTGTATCCGGTT
>ENA-ORIC01000334-ORIC01000334.1-human-gut-metagenome-genome-assembly--contig:-NODE-334-length-63637-cov-9.467590_pt1 | contig 63637 bp, 62 predicted proteins | sample MGYA00243023_ERZ508732 | MGnify/ENA primary metagenome ERZ508732 (study PRJEB26277, sample SAMN04329767) | human gut metagenome | biome: human-associated habitat | host: Homo sapiens | place: USA... | reverse complement strand
ATCATGATGTCACTGGTTCGAGCCCAGTTGGGGGAGCCACAACAGAGTAGTCTTTTGACTACTCTGTTTTCTTTTTTATCTAAATTTACTGTTAAATCGGGCGAGAAGGTGAGCGTTAAGAAAACAGTCCTGTGGACTGTTTTTAGTGAAATAAATCCTTATAGATTTGTGAAATACGCTTTGCGTATGAAATATTCCTTCCCAATGTGAAATGCCTACGGCGTAAGATGATTTATTTCATTTTACGGCTCAATTTCAATAGTTGGGGCAACCCGAAAAAATAGAATATATGATAATCACAAGCGGCAGAGAATTATTCTATCGCTTATTTTTTAATCATATTAAGGTGTAAAAACATTAGTTGACAAAATTAACTTTATGCGTTACTATAAAAATGTAGAAATTACACAAAGCTCAAAAATACAGTTTATAGATAAAGGAGATGATATCATGTCAATAAATCAAATTATCATTGTAATTTTTATCTTTGTGATATTTTTGACTTGTTTTCTTGCGATTCTTATTACTAAAAAGAAACACAAGCTAAATGAGGTGCAAATAAAAGCTCAAAATTTGGCTTACAAAATAGCATTTATTTTTTCTTTTTTTTATAACATTCTCTTATTTATCTTAAATGTGTTAAATATTCAAATAGCATCATTTAAAATACAAATAATGATAGGACTGCTTTTAACTTCTATTATTTTAATAGGTATTTGCGTATTCAAAAATACTTTTATATTTCCCAATAAACACGGAAATCTTCACTTGGTATCTACAGGCGGTATGTCTGTAATTTGTAGTATTTATGGAATTATGAAGAATGATCAAGCTGATATGATTTTCTTAGAACAAGGAAAATTAAATGATGATATTATTTATCTTCTCATAGGTCTTTGGGGTTTAAGCCTATTGATGATTTTCTTTATAAAACTCATAATCGACAGAATATTTGATAATAGAAAAAAGAAATTAACCGATATGAATGATACAAGTTTATGATTAATATTACAGATTTGGATTGTGATGAAAACTATTAGGCAGTGACTAGTTTCTACCTTATTAGTCCCCAAGATATGTTGTTCATATTATATTTGCCCAAATTGGATCACTAATATATAATCAACTTGTTTTGAATATATATAGGTTTCTGTATTTATTCTGGCTCAATGTCAATAGTTGTGGTAACCCGAAAAATAGAATATATGATAATTACAAGCGACAGAGAATTATTCTATCGCTTATTTTTTAATTATATTAAGGTGTAAAAACATTAGTTGACAAAATTAACTTTATGCGTTACTATGAAAATGTAGAAATTGCACAAAGCACAAAAATACAGTTTATAGATAAAGAAGATAATTAATTATGAAAAAAGCATTTTTATTATTCCTTATGTTAATAATAGCTTGTTTTATTATCATCGGCTGTAAAAACTCTTCAAATAACACCAATAATTCGAGTAATGCAAATGTTGGAGTGTTAAGAGATTTATCTGTGAATTTGGAAAAGAACTATAGCGTTCCCGATTCTGACAGCAATGTAATTGAACTTGCTTCAACACCTGATGAACTTTATCAAAATGACCTTAAGAAATTAATATCAATATCGGATGATGTGATCCGTGTAACAGTTCAAAATGTAGCTTATACAAGCTATGAAGGCGTTGCTTGGACAAAATTAGATGTCCTGATAACTGATACATTAAAAGGAGATTTAAAAGTCGGAGATGTAATATCAGTATTTAATTTGGGTGGATATATTCCGCTTAGTGAACATATTGAAGGACATAATGATGCGTTTCGATTTAAAAATTTAAGTGCAGAGGAAATTAAAACGACTTTTCTTAAAGAAACAATTGACGGTGAAAAAACGGTTCAAAAGTCGGATGATTTGATACTGTGTTTAGTTCAAACTCCTAAGAATAGTCCGTTGCCGAACGGTGCATATGAAAGAGTTTCTTATACAGGCCAGTTATATGCTAATGGCGACAATAAATTTGTTCAGATGATTACTGACAGTTCCGAAACAACAGAGAAAACATATTCCTATGACGATATCAAGAAAATGAGTGAATAGGAAAAGTTATAAAATAAATAGCGATAATCATAGCGTGTAATGGTAGCACTACATCTAATATCAGACCATGTGTTTTCGTCGATTCCAATGTTTGTTTGCGAAAATTCTCTATAAAACTATCATTTGTTATGAAAATAATAAAACAAGGGGTACAACATACACTTACACTGTAAGATGTCTTGACAGCAAAGGCAATTTTGTAAGCGGTTACGATAAAAACGGCACACGCAATACATTTATCGCACCGCCTGCAATTTCAAAGGTTTCAAAAGCCGGAAAAGGAAATCCTGTTAAGTGGAAGCGTGTACCAAAAGCTGCAGGCTACAGATTTTACAGAAAGACCGTAAACACATCATGGAGCAGACTTGCCGATGTATGCGAAGGAACATCATATACAGACACTTCTGCTAAAAAGGGTAATGTCTATTCATACACATTGCGTTGCCTTGACAAGAACGGTAATCTTATCAGTTTTTGCATTTCAAATACAAAGTACTATCGCAACGGCGTGCTTGCTGACGGAAAAATTACAGTAAACGGTCAAACTTATAATTTTGACAAAGGATTGTTTCGTTCGGGTTATCAGAAAATCAACGGCAAGAGGTACTACTACAACTCAAAGGGCGTGATTGTTAAAAATACAATTGTCGGTTCAAAGAGAAAAGGTTGGTACTATGCCGACAAGAACGGTGTTTGTTGTGAAAGCGAAGAAATGCGTCTTGCCGCAGAATATATGATGACTTATTGCAAGGGTGATACTCTTGATTAAAAGATGAAGTCAGGATTTTTATATATGGCAAAGAACTTCCCGTACCACCGTACCTATGACCACCCGAAGAAAGCCTCTGATTTGCCTGCACTTGCAATTGACCTATTTAAGAATAAAAAAGGCAATTGCTTTAGATATGCCGCCGCTTTTGCCTGCACGGCGAGAATCGCAGGTTATCGCTCAAGAGTTGTAATCGGTGATGTACTCGGCAGTCCTCACGGTTGGGTAGAGGTGCTTGTTAACGGAGAGTGGCTTATCTGCGATCCCGATGCACAGCTTCCGGGTTATAAAGCTCCCGATTACAAGCCGTATATGATGAAAAAGCATTACTGGACTCTTAATCCTCATGTGAAATGTGAGGTAACAATTGAGAACGGTAAGGCTGTATGGAAATAATGGTGTGAATATATAAAATTTATTTAGTCAAAGCTAATGAATTTTTGTAAATTCTTGACATATATGGAATAAATTTGTATAATTATTACATCATTGTGAGAGGCAAAATAAATAATTGTAATCCTCGATTTGCAATGTAAATCGGGGATTATTTTTTAATTTTTTAAATGGAGAGGATTTTATGAAAGGAAAGTTTTTCAAATCAGCCGCTACAGTACTTGCAGTAACAATGGCTTTTTCAGGACTCCCTGTAGGTGCATATACACTTGATACAAGCGAGAGCGTTCCTGAAACATCGGTTACGGCAGATGTAACAATTCCTGTTGAACCTACAACATCAATTTATCCGACAGATCCGATTGAGCCGACAATTCCAATTTATCCGACTCAGCCTGTAGAACCGACAGAGCCTGTAATCGTAAATTATCCTGAAATTACAAGCTTTTCAAACACTGCAAAAGGTACAAAGATAAGCTGGAGTAAGTACGATTCAGCGACTAAATACAGAGTATATGTTCGTAACGGAAGCTCTTGGAGTCGCGTAGGAGAAACAACGACTACAAGCTTTACACACAATTCTCTTAAAAATAACACAACATATGTTTATACCGTAAGAGCGTTGGATAAAAAGAATAATTTCGTAAGCGACTTCAATCGGGACGGCTATTCAAATGTTTTTATTGCTCCTCCTGCTATCAGTTCAATTGAAAATGTTGACGGTGGTGTAAAAATTAAGTGGAGCAAAAACAGCTATGTCCCAAACTACCGTGTCTACAGAAAAACAAAGAAAACAAGTTGGACACGCATAGGCAGTACTAAGAACGGTTCATTTACCGACACAACTGCCACATCAGGTGCAAGCTACACATATACAATCAGAGCACTTGATAAGAAAGATAATTTCATTAGCTATTTCAACAGCGGAAAAGGTATTACATATGTAAAAGCTCCGACAATCACAAAGATTGAGAATACTGTCACAGGTTCAAAAATTACTTGGTCAAAGTGTAATGGTGCGGCAAAGTACAGAGTGTATTACCTTAAAAACAACAGTTGGAAACGACTTACCACAACTACATCAACAAGCTATACACACGGTAAGCTTACCAACGGTAAAAAGTATACTTACACTGTAAGATGTCTTGATAAAAAAGACAAGTTTGTAAGTGGATTTTCAAAAACAGGAAAGACAAATCTTTTCCTCGCTCCGCCTGCAATTTCAAGCGTATCAAAGGCTGAAAACGGAAATCTTATCAGTTGGAAGAGTGTTTCGGGTGCTGACGGTTACAGACTTTACAGAAAATCGTACGGCTCTTCATGGAGCAGAATTGTCAGTACAACCGACAATTCATTTGTTGACACAACAGCGGGGAAAAATACAGTTATAGCTTACACATTGCGTTGTCTTGACGAAAAGGGCAATCTCATAAGCTCGTATATTGACAAAACAAAGTATTATCGCAACGGAGAGCTTGCCAACGGTACGGTTACAGTGAACGGCAAAAAACTGACCTTTGTCAAGGGTGTTCTGCGCACAGGTATGCAGACAATTAACGGAAATAAATATTACTACAATACATCCGGTGTCCTTCAGAAAAACGGTATAGTAGGTTCTGATAAGGACGGTTGGTACTATGCCGACAAGAACGGCAAAATTGACTTTTCATACAGTAACGGAATTACTCAGAACGGTAAAGACTGGAATGTAATGAGCGGCAAGGCAACTAAGGTTAAAACAAAATCCGACAAAACTCTTTTCAGAGCCTTGAGGGTAGTTGCAAAGGTTACCAATAAAAGTATGAGCAAATCGCAGAAGCTTAAGGCTTGCTTTAACTATACAAAGAATGCTTACAAGGAACTCAATCCGAGAATCCCTCATTATCACGGAAGCGATTGGCCGATAATCTACGCAAACGATATGTTTGTTGACGGTGCAGGCAACTGCTTCAGCTACGGAGCGGCATTTGCTTATATGGCAAAAGCTATCGGCTACAAAAATGTGTATTGCTGCAACAGCGGCGGTCACGGCTGGGCAGAGGTTGACGGCTTGGTTTATGACCCTGAGTGGAGCAGACATCACGCCAAAGATTACTATGCACTTAACTACAACACCACAAGAGACCCGAATTACAAGGCAGCTATTGCAAGCGGATATTCATGGATGCATGTAAAAATATAGTTATTTGGTTATCGGAGACAGTAAATGGTATTTAGCTCATTAGTATTTTTATGTATTTTTCTTCCGACGGTATTTTTGTTGTACACATTAGTGCCGTCGCTGAAGTTCAGAAACGGACTTCTTATTGTTGCAAGCTTAATTTTCTATGCTTACGGCGAGCCTGTTTATGTTTTGCTGATGATATTCAGTTCACTTTTGAACTATATCTGTGCAAGGCTTGTAGCAAATGAAAACGCAAAGAGAAAATTGGTGCTTGTCCTTGCTGTTGTTATCAATCTCGGAATACTTGCCGTGTTCAAATATTCGGGATTCTTTGTAGAATCACTCAACTCGGTTACAGGACTTGCAATTCCTGTTCCGCAGATTGATTTGCCGATTGGTATTTCATTCTTTACATTTCAGGCTTTGTCCTATGTGATTGATGTTTACCGCAAAACGGTTGATGTACAGAAAAATTACCTCTATGTACTTCTTTACATAACATTTTTCCCGCAGCTTATTGCCGGTCCTATTGTTAAATATCGGGACATCAGTGAGCAGATTGTTGACAGAGAGCAGACTGCCGAAAAGATTGCAGATGGTATGCGCCGTTTTATCTGCGGACTTGCAAAGAAAGTTCTCATTGCAAACACAATGGGACAGACAGCGGACATTATTTTCAATGCAGGTGACGATTATCTTTCCGTTGTAACGGCTTGGCTCGGTGCTTTGGCATATCTTTTCCAAATCTATTACGATTTTTCGGGTTATTCCGATATGGCAATCGGTCTTGGCAAAATGTTTGGCTTTGACTTTAAGGAAAATTTCAACTATCCTTACGGTGCGGTAAGCGTTAAGGATTTCTGGAGAAAATGGCATATTTCGCTTTCAACGTGGTTTAAGGAATATCTTTATATTCCTCTCGGCGGCAACCGCAAGGGCAGAATGAGAGCAGTGCTCAACAGACTCATTGTTTTCTTCTGCACAGGCCTTTGGCACGGTGCAAGCTGGACATTTGTAATTTGGGGTCTGTATCATGGTGTTTTCCTTCTTCTCGAAGAGTTTATACCGATTCTCGGCAGACTTCCGAAAGTTATAAACCACATCTACGCATTGCTTGCGGTAACAGTCGGTTTCGTAATATTCAGAGCCGACACTATCGGTCAGGGCTTTGATTTTATAGGCAATATGTTTGCCGGCTTTAATATCACAGATAAGTCGCTTTCGCTTGCACTCACTCAGCTCACACCGTGGTTTATCGTTATGTTTGTTGCTGCGATTATAGGCTGTGCCCCAATCAAACCGATTGCAGATAAGTTCAGAATCAACGGTTCTGCAACCGCACTTGTCGGCAAAAAGCAGAATGTGGCTCAAACAGTGCTGTATGTGCTTGCATTTGCCATGCTCATATGGTGCATAATCAGATTGTCGGGAACTTCCTACAATCCGTTCATCTATTTCAGATTTTAAGGAGGCGGCAATATGAAGAAAAAAGTATTTTCTGTAATTTTTACAACCGCCTGTCTTTTGTGTTGTGTTATTCCGTTTGCAGGAATGATTGTTGCTCCGAGCAATGAGGCAATCGGTAATGAACAGCAGACAAAGCTTCCGTCAGTCAAAACCGAAAACGGCAGCTTTAACGAAGAGTATCTTCAACAGCTTGGCGATTACTTTTCAACCCATTACGCATTAAGACCGCAGGTAATGTCGGCTGATGCGGAAATTCAGTCAAAGGTTTTCGGTGTATCGAATGTTGACACGGTTACTGCCGGAAATGACAACTGGCTTTTCTATTCTGCAACGCTTGATAACTATCTCGGCAGAAATTTGATGTCAGATCGTGCTTTGTTCAATACAAGACACAACCTTGAGATTACTCAGAATTATCTCACAGAAATGAATGTTAAGTTTCTGTTTACGGTTGCACCGAACAAAAATACACTCTATTCCGAAAATATGCCTTACTATTACGGTAAAAAGGAAAGTTCCGATAGCAATCTTAAAAACTTTACTTCTTCACTCAAGGACAGCAAGCTGAATTATTGTGACTTGCTTACAAAACTTAAAAGCTACGATGAAACGCTTTACCTTGAACAGGATTCGCACTGGAACAATAAGGGCGCATTAATTGCATACAACGAGATTCTTGACAAGCTCGGCAAAACCCATGAAACCTATGAGAATGCAGCGGCAAGCAGGTCAAAGAACTTTTACGGTGACCTTGGCAATATGCTTTATCCGTCAACACAACAGCCGGAGTACAATTTTGATTTTGATATCAATCAAACCTATTCATATGTCACTCCGACAAAGAGTGTTGAGGAGGCTATGATTGCAACTCAGAATGATAAGGCAACAGGCAATTTGTTTATGTATCGTGACTCATTCGGCAACGCACTTTTGCCTTACTTTGCAAATGCCTACAACTCGGCATATTTTACAAAGGCATTCCCGATTAACCTCTCACTTGAGGTTATGTCGAGAAACAGCGATACTGTTGTTTTTGAAATTGCAGAGAGAAATCTCATTTGGTTTGCACAGAATCCGCCGGTTCTTCCTGCAAGAGAGTTTACGATTCCGAAAAATTCAAAGACTGTAGACAATAAGTTTACGGTTGATGCAAAAATTTCGGAAGTCAATATGCAGTATGTCAATGTTTCGGGCAGTGTTGATAAAGAGCTTTGCAAGGATAACAGTGAAATTATTGTTCTTGTAAAAGACAACAACGGTGGTCAAAGAGCATTTGAGGCATTTACAACATCAAATGACGATACGGATTACGGTTATCAGGCATATATCCCTACGGAATATATGAACCCCGATTCGGTTGATGTCAGCATAGTAATAAAAAACGGCAGTGAATATCTTAAAACTGCAACAAAAACAGCGGATATTCAGCAAGCCGATATTTAATATGATATTATACAGGAGAGATTAAAATGAAAAGAAAACCAATATCAGTTTTAGGTGTAATTGCTTTGGTTCTTACAATTTGCGCAACGATGTTTTGCGTGTCAGGCTGCGGTTCTGATGTAAAGGTTAAAATTAACGATTCAGGCGTTACAACCGAGGCAGACGGTAACACGAATATGACTGTAAAAGAAATACTCGAAAAGGCTGAAATCAAGCTTGGCGATAAGGACGAAACCGAGCCAAAGGCTGATGAAAAGCTTGGTGACAAGACAGAAATCACAGTAAAGCGTTATGCAAAGGTAACCGTTAAAAACGGCAGTGATGAAAAGACAGTTGAGCTTGTAGGCGGTACTGTTGAGGATGCTGTTAAGAAGGCTGGCTTTAAGCTTGATGACAGCGTATCATGCGATGCTGACAAGGCATCATACCTCAAAGACGGTATGACAATTACTCTTACAAACAGCATTGAAGTGAGTCTTACAGTTGACGGAAAAACAACCAAGTGCAAAACTCATGCTGAAACAGTAAAGGCATTCCTTGAGGAGCAGAAAGTAAATCTCGGCAAGGATGATGAAGTTTCACCAAAGCTTGATGAGAAAATCAAGGACGGTTCCAAGGTTGTTGTTAAGCGTGTTGAGTACAAGACAAAAACCGAAAAGGTAAGCGTTGACTATAAGACGGAAGAGCAGGAAAGCAGTTCGCTTGCGTCGGGAGAAACTCAGGTTACACAGGAAGGCGTAAAAGGCGAAAAGACTGTAACATACAAGGTTAAGTATGTTGACGGCAAGGAAAAGTCAAAAGAAAAGGTAAGCGAAAAGGTTACGAAAGAGCCTGTAAATAAGATTGTAACCGTAGGCACAGCGGTACAGAGCAGTGCTGTTGAAGCTCCTCAGCAGTCACAGCAGACACAGCAGCCGCAGAAACCACAGCAGAGCAGCAGTGCTCAGTCAAGTCAGGCTTCACAGGGCAAGACGGTTGTTTCAAAGCAGGCAGTGTACGATTGTGACGGTTCAGGTCACGGTTACTATGTAATCAAATGGTCTGACGGCACAGAAACATACGAAAAATTTTAATAAATTACAAATACAAAGCAGCTCCCAAAAGGGGGCTGTTTTGTATATTTGTTATTGATATTTAATATGCACTGCTATATAATTGGATTACAAGTCAGTTTTTATATTGGGAGGTGATTATTATGCCGTTGCAGATTGTTCGGAATGATATAACTAAGATGAAATGTGACGCAATTGTTAATGCGGCGAACAGTTCGTTGCTTGGCGGAGGCGGTGTTGACGGTGCGATTCACCGTGCGGCGGGGCACGAATTGCTTAATGAATGCAGAAAACTTGGCGGTTGCAGAACGGGTGAGGCGAAAATTACGGGTGCGTACAAACTGCCCTGCAAGTATGTTATTCACACGGTCGGTCCTGTATGGCAAGGCGGAAATTATCATGAGGAAGAACTGCTTTCGTCATGTTATCGTAACTCGTTGCAGCTTGCAAAGGCTTATGAGTGCGAATCGGTTGCCTTTCCTTTGATTTCATCGGGGGTTTACGGCTATCCGAAAGAACAGGCATTACAGGTGGCAATCAACGAAATCTGTAAATTTCTTGCAGACAACGATATGCTCGTTTATATTGTTGTGTTTGACAAAGATGGATTCCGTGTCAGCAAAAAGCTTGTTCGTGATATTGCCGAATACATTGACGAACACTATGTTGAAACGCACTATTCCGAAAACCGCAGTCGTGGATTATCCCGTCTTTTAAGGCAGCCGGAGACTTATCCAATGCAAACCGCAGCTTTGAATTTAGCTGATGTTGTAAATCAGCTTGATGAAAGCTTTTCTCAGATGCTTTTGCGTAAAATTGACGAAAAAGGTCTTACGGATTCTCAGTGTTATAAAAAGGCGAATGTTGACCGCAAGCTGTTTTCTAAAATAAGAAACAATGTCAACTATAAACCTAAGAAAACTACCGCAATTGCCTTTGCCGTTGCACTTGAACTGTCGCTTGATGAAACTAAAGAAATGCTCCAAAAGGCCGGCTATGCACTTTCGCACTCGAATAAATTTGATGTTATCATTGAATATTTTATTCAAAAGGGCGAGTATGATATTTTTACTGTAAACGAGGCTTTATTTGAATTTGACCAGGTTTTGTTGGGTCAGTAAATGTCGCATTTCAGGCGACCATGTGTTATCCCGAAAGTTATATGATTAAGTCAAGATAAAAAACTTAATTACTTTTGGAGGTAACAACTATGAAAAACAACATTACAGAATTGGTATTCATTCTTGACAGAAGCGGTTCAATGTCAGGACTTGAACAGGACACAATCGGCGGATTTAATTCGCTCATTGAAAAGCAACGCAGACAGAACGGCAAGTGCTATGTTTCAACCGTATTGTTTGATCACGAAACCGAGGTTCTTCACGACAGGGTTGAATTGTCTGAAATTTCAAAAATGACTGAAAACGATTATACGGTTCGTGGCTCAACTGCACTCATTGACGCTATCGGCGGTGCAATTCATCACATTGGCAACATTCATAAGTATGCAAGAGAAGAAGATGTTCCCGAACACACCTTGTTTGTGATTATGACCGACGGAATGGAGAACGCAAGCCGTATCTATTCAAGCAATAAGGTCAAGAAAATGATTGAGCGTCAGAAAAATCGCTACGGCTGGGAATTTCTTTTTATCGGAGCTAACATTGATTCCGTTGAAACCGCTAAGCATTTTGGAATCAATTCCGACCGCTCCGTTAATTATCACGCTGACGGTCAGGGTACGGCTGTTGTTTTTGACGCAGTATCGAAAACCGTGTGCAATTTCAGAAAAAGCAGACCGCTTTCATCGTCTTGGAGCGATGAGATAGACAAGGACTACGAAAGCAGAAAATAAGAGGCAAATTAGTTTTAATTTCTGCATTTATACCATAAACAAAAGACCTATATTTACTTTAGAATAAGTAAATATAGGTCAAATTTATTGAAGTCACATTGGAAAGAATCAATCTTTTTATACTTGAAATTACTTTTAATGCATTTTGGCATTTTTGTGAGTTCATTTTTTACAAACCAAATTTTATGATTTGGGTCAACTTTGTCTGCAATTTCATTTTTGTTTATACATTCAACATTTTCAAATGCCTCAAACCAGTTTTCTTTGTAGGTGCAAAGGTGGGTGTTGTTCGGATAATAATACGACATAATTCCGAATGCACTGTCGCAGTAAACAAAAGTGTCTGATTCTGACTGTTGAGAACTGAATCTTTCACGAAAATTTGTCATTGACGGATTATATTCAAACAATCCTGTTGCAACAAGACAGCCGATATTTACAACGCAAAGCAGGGTGCATATTACTTTGCTCGGCTTTGGTTTTATATCTTTTACGCCGAAAGCAACGAGAATTGCAAAGATACCGAGAATTACAACGCTGTATCTTGCAATGTAAAACGGGCGTATAAAAACGGTTACGAACAACCCGATTATTTGAATCCCCATAACGCAGACATCTGCGAAAATTATACACAATTTTCGGTTGCTCTTTTTCATAAGAACAAGTGCAGATACTGCTATGCCCGATATGAATACAATTACAGACAACGGTTCAACTCCGCTGAGCCAAAAATTACTTGAGGCTGATTTTGTTTGATTTAAAAGAGGAATTATCCAAAATGAATATCCTGCCACCATAATAAGGTCTGCAATAATAACACGCTTGAACAAATTTCTGCCTTTAATGAGCAGATATATATTTGCAAAAGCAAAGATAATTGCAACTGCAAGAAGTGCGTAGATGTGATTGTATGCAGCCCCAAGTCCTGCTATAGCAAATAAAATGCAGTGATGAAACTTTTTGTTTGCTATAAAAAGCAGGGACTCAATAAAGCATAATGTAACAAAAAATATGCTCCATGAGTATGACCTTTGCTGAACGCTGAAATAGAGCATCATTGGCACAGCTCCGACAGTCAGCATATAAATTATTGATGTTTTACTGCCGTAGTGCTTTTTTATGATTGTGCATCCCAAAAACAGCGTTGCAATGTAACCGATTGCCGAAAATATTTTTGTTGCTGTTATTGAGTATCCAAAGATGCAACAAAATGTTTTCAGCGACAAAAAATACAGCGGTGGGTGCATATCGGATTTCAGAATATTGATTATGTCTGAATAATTGTGCTGAATCAGCGACAGCGTGTACGCCTCGTCAAACCATATATTGTCATTAAATATAAGTGTCAGGGAAAACAATGACAAAACGGCAAATATGATATATACCGTATGATTTGCTCTGACTTTTAATTTGTGCATCATAATATCTCCGTTTCTGAGTTTATAGGATAATTTTACCATTACAGGGCTATAAATTCAAGATTAACGGAAAACGGTCTGTCTGTGATAAGTGTTTTACACACCTGAAAAGCTGAGAACGTTTTCGACTGATTTTGAATATACTTTCCATTCCTCCTGCTTTTCTTTAAGGCGTTTTGTGCCTTTGCGGGTGAGGTGGTAGTATTTACGCTTTCTACCGTCAAATTCTTCCCAGTAGCTTTCAAGCAGATTTTCTTCTTCAAGTGCGTGAAGAATGGGGTAGAGAGTACCCTCTTTAAGCTCAAACACGCTCTCGCTCTGTAATTCAAGCTCTTTAATAATTTTGTATCCGTACATATCGTTTTTCTTTAAAACGCTCATAACAAGCATTGCTGTACTGCCTTTGATAAGTTCTTTACTGATTTTCATTTTATTTGCTCCTTTCCGATTAGCTCCGACACTTTGTCGATAAAACGGTTTGTCATACTATCCCTCCTTTTTCTATTTTTTGCTAATATAGGATTCAGTTACCGCTCCGTCTTTTATATGCAAATTATTATGGATATGGTTTGAATCGGAATTGTTTTCACCTCTGTTCAAGTATATTGAAAGGTCAATTTGATATTCAAGTTTATCAGTCCCTCTGTAGTATGTTTTTTTAATATGATCCGCATATTTCAATAATCCTGACTGCTCAATGCTTTCAAGTGTTGTACCAACATCAATATTTCTGATTGATTCCATATCAGCTAATATTTTCGGACTTTCGTCATATGCTATGTTATCCTCATATATATCGCTGTCATAGGTGAAATCACCTAATCTAAGATAAAAGGGAACAAAAATATCACCTGTGTTGTATGACAACGATATGCAATCTTCTGTGATATCAGGTTCGGACGAAAGTTCAATTTCACCGCCCTTGTCATAATATGTAACTCTGTTTGTATCTTTATAATATTGATAATATCCCAGAGATTCTAAGTTATCGGAAATTTCTGAATCTTCTTTTGTTAAATCTGCATTGAATACATACTCCGACATCTCCTGACAACTTGACAAATAACTGTTGCCTGTTATTAAATCATCAATTGCTCTATAAGATGTGGCAGTCAGCATAACAACAAGATTTACAGTTAAAAATACACTTATGCAGGCTTCAATAATATGTATCGAAACTTTTGGCTTCTTGTAATTGGTAATGGTTTCAATTCGTGAAATTCTGATAAAAAGCAGAATTGACCAAATAACAAAAAACAACCCTAAAATATACGGCATGACTTCAAAACAGAAACCTGTTAATATATCAGAATCTGCGGGTACACCTAAGAAAATACATTGTAAATATGCATGAAGTCCTTCCGTTAATATTTTTGCAATTGCATACATTGCAGGTTGGTAAAAGTAAAACATATTAGCCGGAACTGATGAAGAAACAGGATATTCGTCATAACCCACAAGGATAGAACCAAATTGTAAAATAAATGAAATTGCGACAAACAGCGGAATAATCTTTATATTCTTTTTTCCGGATATTATTAACATTACAACATATGCAATCAGAAAAGCGAGCGAAACGAAATCGCATAGTATGCTGTGCCTGTATGTGTTTAATTCAAAGCTGTATATAAAAGCGTCACGAAACCATATTGTGCAGAAGAACATCAGTATTATAACACCGCAACAGATGAATGATATTAGATCTCGATAGTTATTGTTGTGCAGAGCATTCAATGGAACAGCCGTGTCTTAGGATTGCCCATTTCATCGGTGGCACGCTTTTCGGCTTCTTCTTTTGAATATCCTATGTCAACATAGTAGTCGATTTTATCAAGCAAGTGCGATTCAAGTTCCGCTGTGATTAGCTTTCGGGAGTGCTTGTCGCTAATCTGCTCCGACACTTTGTCGATAAAACGGTTTGTCATACTATCCCTCCTTTCAGAGTTTTCGTTTAATCACAATAATCAGTAACTTTTCCGTCCTCTATGGTCAGATTCTTAAAGAAAAAGTTTGAGCCGTCATCAGAAGTATCATCGTATCCTTTAAAATAAATTGTAAAGTTTATTTCATATACTGTTTTCTTCTTATCTCGATAATATGTTTTGCATATTCCATTAGCCCATTTTAAAAGTCCCGATTCTTTTATGCTTTCAAAGTCATCTCCCTTGTCAATCTTTTGGATTGCATCTACATCGGACAAAATTTCGGGAGTTTTATCGTATATATCCCTCTCATTAATGAAAGCTCCTACGCTTTCATCGTATGTAATAAATCCATCACCCAAATTGTATGCAAGGGAGGTGTATCTTCCGTTGTTATCCATACCAGTTCCAACTGATATTATGCCGCCTTTGCCGTAAAATTCGGCAGGGATTTCTGTATCCGCATAGTATCCCTCAAGCGTCAGTTCATCTATAATTTCAGACTTATCTCGTGTTAAATCTGCATTAAGAACATATTCCGACATTTTTTCACGGCTTGCAGAATAACTGTTTCCTGTTGCAAAATCATTGACAGTTCTGTATGCTGTGGCGGTGACCGTTATAATAAGATTTACGGACAAAAATACGCTTGCACATATTTCTATAAGGCGGATAGGTATGTTGTATTTTTTACGATTGTCAACTCTTTCTGATTTCAATATTTTAATGAAAAGTATGATTGACCATATTATAAATAATAACCCTAAAATATAGGGCAAAACATTAAAACAGAAAGAATCGGTTTCGGCAGGAACTTCAATGAAAATACATTCTGAATACGCAACAAATCCCTCTGTGACTATTTTTACAAGTGCGTACATTGCAGGCTGGTAAAAATAAAACATATTCGGCGGTGCTGTTGATGTGAGTGCAGCCTCGTTGTAATCGTAAATAATAACGGAGAAAAATTGCAGGATAAAAGAAATCGCCACAAATAACGGAATGATTTTAATGTGCTTTTTTCTTGCCAATATTAACATTACAACATATGCAATCAGAAAAGCGAGCGAAACAAAATCGCATAGTATGCTGTGTCTGTATGATTGGTTATCGTAGCTGTATATAAAAGCGTCACGAAACCATATTGTGCAGAAGAACATCAGTATTATAACACCGCAACAGATAAATGACAGTAGGTCACGAAAGTTATTGTTGTGCAGAGCATTTAATGGAACAGCGGTGTCTTCAGGATTGCCCATTTCTTCGGTGGCACGCTTTTCAGCTTCTTCTTTTGAATAGCCAATATCAACATAGTAGTCGATTTTGTCAAGCAAGTGCGATTCAAGCTCGGCTGTAATTAGCTTTCGGGAGCGTTCGTCTGCAATTTGCTCTGCAACTTTTTCAAGAAATTTATTCTTCATATTATCCCCCCCATTTCTATAATACCTCGCAGTTCTATATACATAGACTGTCTATGTATATAGAATAATACATTTTTAAAGCATAGTCAAGGGGGGAGGTAAAAATTTTTGAGTGGAATTTTATAATAAATCAAATTATATAAAAGCCGCAAAGCTATTGTCATACATTAGCTGCGAACCTTGTTTGCCATTTGTTTTGTGTGTAAACACAAAACAATAAATATCTGTATTGAATTTGTTGTTAAATGATCATTTTGCCCCAAGCTTACGCTTGTGACGATTGGCGAACACGGTTCGCCGCTACAAATGAATACATAATTTCCATAATATCAAAACATTTTTGTAAAACATAAAATTTCATCAAGGCGGGCGTCCAATGAACGCCCCTACAGAATTGATACAGAAAAACACGGCTTGTTCATTTTCCGAACAAGCCGTGTTTTTACTTTGTAGTTATATTGTCTTTGAAAAATTCCTCAATAAAATTCTTCATTTTCTTATATTGTCGATTAAGCTTTGTGAATATTAAAATCCACACACCTGCAAACAGTAATATCGGAACAATTGAGAACATCAGCGATGCCAAGTTTTCATTACAAAAATAATCGTAAATTAAAAGACCTGCCAAAAACAGCACGAAAATCATAAAAGGTATCGGTAAAAGCAGATATTTCAATGATTTCATTTTTAATGTCAGAACCGAGCCGTTTGCTGAGTTTTCAACAGTTCCGTCAAAATCGGGAGATTGGTTGTCAGGTCCGCCAAATGGGTGATTTTTTGAAAGATGAATTGTGAATTTGTTCGCAAAAAAATTGCCTGCAATTTTTGGTGTATCGGGTTTTGTATTGTCCAAAGCCTTCATTCTTAAAGCGTTAGAAACCTGATTGGCAGAAATGTTCATTTTGTAGGAAAATGATTTAATGCAGTTGAACATAACAATTCTCCTTTAAATTACTGTTCTTTCAGAACACCGTTGCGGTAGGCGCAGAGGAGCATTGAAAGTCCTTCAATGCGGTTACGGATTGTCTGACCGTCATCGGTTTGTGCAACACGGATTCGGTTTTCCGAGGTGTCAAAAACTTTTGTTGTTGAGAGAATGTCCTTGTTTGATTTGATTGCGTTGTCAATTCCCGCAAAGGGTTCGTGGGTGACAATTCGCATACCGTAGGAATTATAGACAAGCGTGTAGCCCGCCGTACCTGTTTTGTCCTGATATGCTCTGCAAAATCCGCCGTCAATCACAATCAGCTTGCCGTTAGCCTTTATCGGACTTTCGCCCTTTTTGCGGATAACGGGAACATGACCGTTGATTATGTGACCGTGATTTTCCGAAAGACCGAATTCTTTCAAAATCCTTACGCAAGCGTCTTCATCGTGATAGAGCGTGTAGTAATGGTTGCGTGTTTCCGTGTGGGTTTCGGAATCGTCAATAAAGAAACGCTCAAACGAACACATTTTTTCTCTGCCGAAAAGCGGTGAATGTTTTCCGCACCAGAGATACCACATATAGTCGTTGCCTTTTTGCCTTTCGGGAGAATTTTCGGGGGCAGAGTGTCCCTGACGAACAATCTTTTCAAGCTCATCAAGCAATGCTTTTCCCGAAAGCACACAGTTGCCCGTGTCAAATTCCATAAAACTGCCGTCCTTGTTCATCGGAATACAGCCATGGAGCAAAAGATTGTTGTTGCAACACTTGTACATTCCGCCCTTGGCAAACAGAAAATCAATGTGTCTTTTCAGCTTTTCACTTGCCATAAAGGCATTTTTAAGCTGTTCCATAACTCGTTTTTCCGTCTTTGTCAGTTCATATGGATAGTCATGGTCAACTGTGGGGAAGAAGGTGTCGGAAATCGGATACTTCTTTTCGCCGACAGTTACGGTCGCATTTTCAAAATCAATCTTGTCAAGCAATCGCCTGTCGCTCATATTAAAGTTAGGATTGCGGCTGACAAGCTGACCTTCAAGCTTAAAGAGAATAACGGCAATCGCCTTGTGCATATCGGCAACAAGCAACGGATCGTTTGAGGTGTAGGGCGAATCCGCAAAAGGACCTTTCGGCATAAAGCGTTCAACATTTCCGCCACCGTAAACATCCTTTGCAAAAAGCGAGAGGTCACGCAGACTTATTCCGTAGCCGACCTCGATTGTGTCAAGATTGCCGTATGAAAATGCGTTGTTAAGCGCAGCGGCAATGCAAGCCATACTGCCCGATGCCGCACCCATCCAAAGAATATCGTGATTGCCCCACTGAATGTCAACACCGTGGTGCATCATGAGGTCGTCAAGCACAATGTCAGGTCTTGCACCTCTGTCGAAAATGTCGCCGACAATGTGGAGCTTGTCAACAATAAGTCTTTTTATCGTGTCACAAAGCGAGAGTATGAAAACATCGGCTTGTCCTGCCTCAATAATTGTGTGCAGAATATTTTCGTGGTAGGTTTCACGGTCTTTTTTGCCTGAATCACCGAACATAAGCTCCTCAATGATGTAGGCATAATGCTTTGGCAGAGTTTTACGAACCTTGCTTCGTGTGTATTTTGAAGAAATGTGTCGGCAGATTGCAAGCAATCTTATGAGTGTTAATCTGTACCATTCTTCAATGTCGGTTATTTCGCTTTTGTAAACACTGAGTTTTTCCTTTGGATAATAAATCAGCGTTGCAAGCTCGGCACGCTGTTCGGATGTAAGAGTATTTGAAAAAAGGTCGTCAATCTTTTCTCTGATTGAACCCGATGCGTTGTTGAGAATATGTCTAAATGCCTCGTGCTCACCGTGAATATCGGAAAGAAAATGTTCGGTACCTTTCGGCAAATCAAGGATTGCGTGAAGATTAATCATCTCTGCCGCTGCCGACTGAATGTTCGGATACTGCTCCGAAAGTGCCTCAAGATAGAGAATATTTTCCTGCATTTGCTTTTCATCGTAATGTTTCATCAAGTCCGCCTCCGAAAAAACTTTTACTGAAATCAGTGTATCACAACGCAAAAATTATATCAATATTATTACAAAAGATTTTGCGGAATTTTCTGCAAAAACAAAACACCCGATTTCCGTTTTGGTCGGAAATCGGGCATGAAATGTGAGAATGTATGTGTGATTTATGTAAAGGAGCGTACAATGCTCCTGCGGGCGCCCAATGAGCGCCCTTACTGAATTGCGGGAAATCGGTAAATTTACATAATTGAGCAGACAAGGTCTGTGTATTCGGACGGATTTTCAAGCGGAAGTCCTGCGATTAGAAGCGCCTGGCTGTAGAGAACCTCGGCATACTTCTTTGCTCTGTCAACATCGCTCTTGATAAATTCTTCCATCTTCTTAACGGCAGGGTGTGAAAGGTTAAGCTCAAGCACACGCTGAGCCTTCATATTTGCGTCAGGCTGAACTGAGTTGAAATACTTTTCCATTTCAAATGAAATGCCGCCCTTTGCCGTAAGGCAAACAGGATGTGAAACAAGTTTCTTTGATGCGGTAACCTCTGCAACCTTGTCACCGAGTGTTTCCTTAACAAATGTAAGAAGTGCGTCCTTGTTTTCTTCATCTTCTTTATTTTCCTCGGTTTCAATGCCGAGGTCATCGTTCATTGCCGAACAGAATTTCTTTTCCTTATATGTCATGAGTGACTGTAGAGTAAACTCGTCAATCTCCTCTGTACAATAAAGAATTTCGTAACCCTTTGAGCGGATAAGCTCTGTCTGCGGAAGTGTGTCGATTGCAGCGGCATTTTCGCCTGTTGCAAAGTAGATGAACTTCTGGTCTTCTTTCATTCTGTCAACATATTCCGAAAGCGTAACAAGCTTTTTCTCGCTTGAAGAATAGAACATAATAAGGTCCTGAAGTTCTTCCTTGTGCATACCGTAATCCGAAACAACACCGTATTTAAGCTGTCTGCCGAATGCGGTGAAGAATTTTTCGTAATTCTCACGGTCATTCTGAAGCATTGAAGTAAGCTCGTTTTTAATCTTCTTTTCAATGTTCTGAGCAATTGTAATGAGGTGACGGTCATGCTGGAGCATTTCTCTTGAAATGTTGAGCGAAAGGTCTGCGCTGTCAACAATACCCTTTACAAAACGGAAGTACTCGGGCAAAAGCTCTTCGCAGTTATCCATAATAAGCACACCGCTTGAATAAAGCTGAAGTCCCTTTTTGTATTCCTTTGTGTAGTAGTCATAAGGAGCAACAGACGGAATAAAAAGCAATGCCTTGTAGGTTACAACACCTTCAACAGAAGTTACGATAGTTTTAAGTGGCTTGTCCATAGCCATAAATTTTTCGCTGTAGAACTTGTCGTATTCTTCCTGAGTAACATCTTTCTTTCTTCTCTGCCAAAGAGGAATCATGCTGTTGAGTGTTACGGTTTCCGTGTAATCCTCATATTCGGGTTTGTCGCTGTCCTTGGTTTCTTCCTTAACTCTGCTCTTTGTCATATCCATAACAATCGGGTAGCGGATGTAGTCGGAATACTTCTTGACAAGTCCCTGTATTCTGTACTGCTCAAGGAATTCGTCATAGTTTTCATCGTCTGTGTTATCCTTGATTTCAAGAATAATCTCTGTGCCGGCATTTTCCTTTTCAATCTCGCTGATTGTGTAGCCGTCTGCACCGCTTGACTGCCAGCAATATGCCGTATCCTCACCGTATTTCTTTGTGTTTACGGTAATCTTCTTTGCAACCATAAATGCCGAGTAGAAACCAACGCCGAACTGACCGATAATGTCAATGTCGTCTTGCTTTTCTTCCATGCTCTGCTTGAATTTGAGTGAGCCTGAGGATGCGATTGTGCCGAGGTTGTTTTCAAGGTCATCCTTGTTCATGCCGATACCGTTATCCGTGATTGTAAGAGTACGGTTTTCTTTGTCGGGCTTTAAAACGATTTTGAAATCGCCTCTGTCAAGACCGACCTTGTCATCGGTAAGAGAAATGAAGCAAAGCTTGTCGATAGCGTCGCTTGCATTTGAAATAATCTCACGAAGAAAAATTTCTTTGTGAGTATAAATTGAGTTAATCATAAGGTCAAGAAGTCTTTTTGACTCTGATTTAAACTGTTTCTTTGCCATAAAAATCTTCCTTTTCATAATAATACATAAATTAAGAAGCCTTGTTCAAAACCGCAATTTGCATAGCTTTTCACACAAGCCTCTCATTAAACTATAATTATACTACAAAAGGTCAACTGTTTCAATATATAAAAAGTCCGAATGTGTCATATAGGGCGAATTTTGGTTAAATTTGTCATTGCAATGGCGGCGTTTTCGTTTTATAATCTACTTAATAACTGCATTGAAAAAGAAAGGAGAATTAAATGACATATTCAGACGGTACAAACAGCGGATTTTCAAGAAGAAATCACTATGTGGGACAGCCTGCCGTAAAAGTCGGAAGTTCAAATTTTGACTACTACAGAAAGCCTGAAAAAAGTCATGGATTTGCAAAGAGAGTCGCATTTTTTGCGTACTTTCCGCTTTTGATTCTATGGCTTGAAACCGACCTTAAAATTGCGTCGGGGTTTGATGTGCTCGGCGGTTTTGCTTTCACATTCCTGTTCACAATCGTGCTTTCGGCGGTACTTGTTTTGTTGTGTTCTTTTTCAAAACGCAGAGGGGTAAACAGAGGAATTGCAACCGTACTCACGGCTGTGCTGACGATATGGTACGGTGTGCAGATGATATACTATAATGTTTTCGGCACAATGGTTGTTGTAAGCAGCGTTACAAACGGCGGTGCAGGGCAGGCATTCAATTCAATTGATATGATCATGACTGCGATAACAAGCAGAATTGTGTTTGTTGTTTTACTTTTTGTTCCGCTTGCTTTCTTTATAATTTTCGGCGGAAAGCTGTTTGACTTTTCAAAAGTAAAGTTAAAGGGTAAGCTGATTGTGCTTTTGATTGCAGTGGTTTTTCAGATTGGAACTGTCCTTGCGGTAGGCATTGACCGTGATTCTTCCGACACAAAGAGCAACTACAATCTTTATTACGGTGAATTGCAACAGGTTGCCGTGTGTGAACGCTACGGACTTTACACAATGCAAAGGCTTGACATCAGCCGCCTTATGTTCGGTTACAAAGCAAATATACGCACAAACAGCAAGCCGAAAAATAAAGAATCGACTGCCGATGAAATTACAAAAACAGAGCAGAAAGCTCAGATTATGAGTGCTGATTTTTCAAAGCTTGCAAAGAGTACAAATAATGATGAGTTAAAGTCGCTTTATGAATATTTTGACAGCGAAGAACCGAGCTATACCAACGAATACACGGGTATGTTCAAGGGCTACAACATAATTTTCATTACAGCCGAAAGCTTTTCGCAGTATGCAATTGACAAGGATCTGACTCCGACACTCTGGAAAATGTATAACGAGGGATTTCAATTTAAAAATTACTATTCGCCTGCGTGGGGCGTAAGCACAACTGACGGTGAATATGCAAATCTTACAGGCTTGATTCCAAAATCCGGTGTGTGGAGCTTTTCAAAGTCAGCCGAAAATAATGTCAGTTTCCCGTTCACTCTCGGTGAGCAGAGCAGAAAACTCGGCTGCAAAACAGTTAACGCTTACCACAATCACACCTATGATTACTATGACAGGGACAAGTACCTTACAAATATCGGCTATGACTACTCAGCAATCGGAAAAGGTCTTGACCTCGGTGAAAATGTGTGGCCGAATTCCGACCTCAAGATGATGCAGAAAACGGTTGACGATTACATAAATTCCGACAGCTTCAGCGTTTATTATATGACGGTCAGCGGTCACGGCGGATATTCATACAACACCATGAGCGAACGCAACGCAGACCTTGTAAAAGACCTGAAATACAGCGATGAGGTCAAGGGCTATCTTGCCGCAAACATTGAGCTTGACAAGGCAATGGAATATCTTCTTGCAAGACTTGAAAAAGCAGGCAAGCTTGACAACACCCTTATTTGCCTTACGGACGACCATTATCCGTATTCGCTTGATGAATTTGACGGTGTGTCCGAACTTGCGGGACACAAGGTTGACACAACCTTTGAACAGTACAAAAATGCATGGCTGTTGTGGAGCGGTTCAATGAAAAAGCCCGTCAAGGTTGACACATACTGTTCAAGCCTTGATATTCTGCCCACGCTTTCAAATATGCTCGGTCTTGAATATGACAGCAGAATGTTGGCAGGTACGGATGTTTTCGGAAATAAAGAACCGTTCGTTGTGTTTGCCGACAGAAGCTGGATTTCCCAGAACGGAAAATACAATGCATCAACAGGCGAATATACCGCTTTCAAGGGTGCAAAGGGCAAGGATGATATTGACGAACTCAATAACAGATGCAACAACCTCTTTACCGTTTCAAGAATGATTCTCGACAACAATGTTTATGCCGAGGTTTTCGGTGATACCCATGTTACGGGAAAGTAGTTTAATGCTCAAATTTGCATTGACTGCAAGGCGAAAATAAAGTAAAATAGAACATGACAAATCCATACGGCGACAGTCAACTTTGGCTGCTGCCGTATTCTGTATATGAAATAAATAACCCAAAACAAAAATTGAGATGATTTTTTGAAAATATATAAAACTGCCTTAGTTTGTTTAATGACCTGTGCGGTTGCATTTTTCGGCTGTTCGTGTTCATTGCTTGAGGATGATAACAACGAATCGAGTGTACCTGTAACTACTTCCGAAAAAAGCAGTACAAGTGTAAAAACAACATCTAAACCTAAACCGACAGAGCCGTGTGTGTATAATGAACCAAAAACAGATTATGCCTATAGCACACTTACTGATGATTATGTGAAAAAGCTGTACAATCAAATAAGTGATAATATTGATTCCGAATATGAACCGTCATTTTACGCTGAAGGGAATCTTAGTGAATATCAAATGACACAGGCTGTGGAAGCGTATAAAAATGACCACCCTGAAGTGTTCTGGCTTAAAAGTTACTATGAATACGAAAATTTTGATTATGAAACAGGAATTTGGCTTACATATACTATGAGCGGTGATAAACTTGTTACTGCAAAAAAAGAGTTTAATACTGCAGTTGATACTATTTCCCAAAGTGTTCCTTATGGCACTGAATGTGAAAGAGAAGAATATATACATAATTATATAATTAATAATTGTGATTATGATGAGGAAGCGGCTGAAAACGATGATGTTCAGGACAATGAAAACGATGCCTACGGTGCGTTGGTTGACGGCAAAGCCGTGTGTGAGGGTTACGCAAGAGCCTTTCAGCTTTTGTGCAACAAGGCGAATATTGACAGCGTATTACTTTCGGGAATAGCCGATTCAGACAATCACGCATGGAACGGTGTAAAAATCGGCGGAGATTGGTATCAGATTGATGTTACTTGGGACGATGTTGATGATTTTATTTATGATTCACATGAGTACTTTAATCTTACCGACAGTCTTATGTATGAGGAGCACACGCTGTCTCCAAAATACTCGGAGATTGATGCAGAATCTTTTTTGAATTTGGAATCTTGGTGTAACTTCTATGTTCCGAAATGTACTGCTGAGAAATACAATTATCACAACTATTGTTATAATTATAAATATCCTACAGTATCTAATCTTGATGATTCCGATAATGTCAGCACAGCAATTGCAAAAGCGGCAAAGAACGGAGAAGAGTATTTCGTAGTTATAGTAGATGAAAATGTAAATTACGATGATGTGTATGATGAGGTGCGGAATGGATATATGTATGATTGGCTTACAAAGGCTAACCAAATTAACTCTGATTCACCAAAGTTGAATGATACTTGCAATATGCTTTATGATGAAAAGTCTAATTTGATAACATTTCAACTTGAATATATTAATTAAATGCTGCATGATTGATTATAACATTGACTGCAAGGCGAAAATAAAGTAAAATAGAACATGACAAATCCATACGGCGACAGTCAACTTTGGCTGCTGCCGTATTCCGTATACGGAATAAATAGTTTAAAATAAAATTGAGATGATTCTTTGAAAATATATAAAACTGCCTTAGTTTGTTTAATAACCTGTGCGGTTGCATTTTTCGGCTGTTCGTGTTCGTTGACGGATGATTCCGAAAGCAGTGAACCAAAGAGAAGCTCTATCATAGAAAAATCCGTTACAACTCCGAGTGCACAAGATGTTGAAAACGACAAGGATTATGCAGATGTAAAAACCGATTATGCCTACGAGACGCTTACCGATGATTATGTAAAAGAACTGTATATGAGAATCGCAAAGAGCGTTGATACCGTGTATGCACCGAACATTACAACAACAGGCTCGCTTTCCGATTATCAGATTACACAAGCTGTTGAGGCATACAAAAACGACCACCCCGAAACTTTTTGGCTCAAGGGGTCAAGTCTTTTTGTTCCGTATGGTGACACAACAAGCGTAAAGCTTGATTATACTGTTCAAAATGATGAGCTTATAGCCGCCAAGAAAAAATTCAATATTGCCGTTGCTTCTGTTTTGAAGAACTTGCCCTCGGGCAATGATTTTGAAAGAGAAGAATACATTAACAACTATATAATTGACAATTGCAGGTATGATGAAGAAGCGGCTGAAAACAATGATGTTCAGGGCAATGAAAACGATGCCTACGGTGCGTTGGTTGACGGCAAAGCCGTGTGTGAGGGTTACGCAAGAGCCTTTCAGCTTTTGTGCAACAAGGCGAATATTGACTGCGTATTACTTTCGGGAACAGCCGATTCAGCCAATCACGCATGGAACGGTGTAAAAATCGGCGGCGATTGGTACCAAATTGATGTTACATGGAATGATACCGACGGCGAAAATAATTATGCGGAAAACGATTATTTTAACCTAACCGATGACCTTATGTTCAAGGATCATAAGCTGTCATATAAGTATTCCGAGCTTAATTCACAAACTTATTTGAGCGTTGGTACATGGTGTAATTTTTATGTTCCAAAGTGTACGGCTGAAAAGTACAACTATTTTAACTATAAGTACCCGACTGTTTCGGATCCAGATAATGCCGATGATGTAAGCCAAGCTGTTGCAAATGCTGCAAAAAACGGAGATGAATATTTCAGCATTGTTGTTGATAAGAATACCGATTTCAATTATATGTATGACAGGATTATGAATGACGGTTATCTTTATAACTGGATTTCAGAGGCTAATGAGATTAACGGTTATTCACCAAGGCTTGCGGAAAGCTGTTATGTTTATCGCAAGGATGAGTTAGGTGTGCTGACTGTTGAACTTGAATATGTTGATTAACGGCGATGTGATGAGATGTTCACTTTTGTCCGCAATGCAGGGACACTCCGATTGAAAATTGATTTGTTATGAATTGATTCTATATAAATAAAGCTAACCAAAGGAATGATATTATGAAAAAGTATGATGTTCAGAAGTTTGAACTTTTGTCAAACGAACAGATTGCAGACGGCATTTTTGATATGAGGGTAAAAAATGACGAGCTTGCTCCGCTTGCAAAGTGCGGACAGTTTGCCCATGTTTATGTGCCTTCAAAAACTCTGCGCAGACCTATTTCGGTTTGTGACAGCGAAAACGGTGTTCTCCGCCTTGTTTATCAGGTAAAGGGTGAGGGAACAAAAATTATGTCCGAGATGAAAAAGGGCGAAAGCGTTGATATTCTCGCTCCTCTCGGCAACGGCTTTAAAATTGAAAAAGGCAAGCGTTATTGCCTTATAGGCGGCGGTATAGGCGTTCCTCCGATGCTCTACACAGCAAAGCAGTGTGAAAATCCGCTTGTTATCACAGGCTTCAGAAACAAAGACCTTATTATTCTTCAGGATGATTTCAAGAAAGCCGGTGCAGAACTTGTGCTGACAACAGATGACGGAAGTGCGGGAATCCACGGCTTTGTAACAGATGTTCTCAAAGAAAAAATCTCAGAGGTTGACGAGGTTTGTGCATGCGGTCCTACACCGATGCTCAAGGCTATTGCCGATGTTTGCAAAGAGGCAGGGAAGCCGTGTCAGATTTCTCTTGAGGAGAGAATGGCCTGCGGAATGGGTGCATGCCTTGTGTGCGCAGTAAAGGTAAGAAAAAACGGTGAAGAAATTATGCAGCATGTCTGCAAAAACGGCCCCGTATTTAATGCTGAGGAGGTAGTTTTCAATGGCTGATTTATCTGTAAAAGTTTGCGGAGTGGAATTTAACAATCCTCTCATTGCCGCATCGGGAACATTCGGTTTCGGTATGGAATATTCAGAGCTTTATCCCCTTGAAAAGCTCGGCGGTATTTCATGCAAGGGTATCACACTTACCCGCCGTGACGGCAACCCTGTTCCGAGAGTAGCCGAAACTCCTTCCGGCATTTTGAATGCAGTAGGACTTCAAAACCCCGGTGTTGATGTTTTTATCAATGAGGATTTGCCGTGGCTCAAAAAGCAGAATACGGTTATTATTGCAAACATTGCCGGCAACACTCCCGAAGATTATTGTGCAATGGCTGAAAAACTCAGCGAAACCGATGTTGATATGATTGAGCTCAACATCTCATGCCCTAATGTCAAGAGCGGCGGAGTGCAGTTCGGCACAAGCTGTGAATCTGTAGGTGCAATTACTGCGGCTGTCAAAAAGTATTGCAAAAAACCGCTTATCGTAAAGCTCAGCCCAAATGTTACCGACATTGCATCAATCGCACAGTCGGCAGAGGCAAACGGTGCAGACGCAATTTCAATGATTAACACGCTCACAGGTATGCGTATCGACATCAACTCACGCAGACCGATTATCCGCAACAACACAGGCGGAATGAGCGGCCCTGCAATTTTCCCTGTTGCAGTAAGAATGGTTTGGCAGGTTGCAAACGCAGTTAAAATTCCGATTATCGGTATGGGCGGTATCTCAAGCTGGCAGGATGCAATCGAGATGATGATGGCAGGCGCAACCGCACTTCAAATCGGTACTGTCCTTTTTACGGATCCGTATGCGCCTATTAAGATTGCCGACGGAATGAACGAATGGCTCGACAAAAACGGAATCAAGAGCGTTTCGGAAATCACAGGCACAGTTAAGCCTTGGTAATTTTGCGGAATAAAAAATAATTTAAAGTCCATAATAACCCTATCGGAGGGGATATTATGGACTTTTTGCGTGCATTAATAACGGCGCCCGTTTCAATTGCAGTATTGTTCTTGCTGTCAAAGTTCATCGGCAACAAGCAGATGTCAAGCCTTAATCTTTTTGACTACATCAACGGAATCACAATCGGTTCAATCGCAGCGGAGATGGCAACGACCGAAATGTCAGACTTTTGGGCGTGTCTTGTGGCACTCATTGTTTATGTAATAATTGTTATGCTTTGTTCGTGGCTTTCGCAAAAATCAACAATGTTACGAAGATTTTTAACAGGCAAGTCTATTGTGATTTTCGACAGAGGAAAGTTGTACAAAAAGAATTTTTCGGTTGCAAAAATTGATATAAACGAATTTCTTACACGAATGCGTGAAAAGGGATATTTTAGTCTTGATGATGTCGAAACGGTTTTTCTTGAACAGAATGGCGATTTGTCGGTTCTGCCAAAGGACAAAAAGCGCCCCGCAACTCCGGATGATTTAAAAATCATTGTTCACCAAACCCGACCCGAGTCCGTGGTTATTACGGACGGAAAAATTCTCGAGAAAAATCTTGCCGAATCGGGCTTTAATCTTGAATGGCTCAAAAAACAGCTTGACAACAACCGCAAACGGCTCAAAGATGTTTTCCTCGGTGTGTGTGATGATACGGGAAACCTCAAGATTTACCAAGACGGAAAGTCTGAAAGCAAGAATGATATGTTTGACTAATAAAGCGTAAAAGAATAAAATTTGCACCTTTACAGGCTCGTAAAGGTGCTTTTTTAATGTGTAAAAATAAAATAATACAAAAACAAATTTTACCATTGCAATAGTCAAAATTAATGTTATACTAAAATTGTAAGTGCGTGTCGGCAAGATTTTGCAGAACGCTTTGAAAAAATCGGAAAATTTTAATAAAGAAGGAAGTGCTTTAATGACTAAAAAGTTTTCATCGGGCAACCCGATTGATACGCAGGCTGTTGTTGAAAAATTTAACGCTCTGCCTATTGCGGAATTTCCGCTCGGCGGCAAGTTTGAAAACGGAAATTTTGTCTTTGAATTTGATATGGCAGACAGCGACATCGTCTACGGTCTCGGCGAAGCTCCGAGAGGAATCAACAAGCGTGGTTGGGTGTATAACAGCTTTTGCAGTGATGACCCGTTCCACACCGAAACAAAGTCATCCCTCTATGCCGCTCACAATTTCCTTATGCTCAGCGGTTCAAAAACTTTTGGTATTTTTATCGACTTCCCGTCAAAAATCCGTTGGGACATCGGCTACACAACCACAAACAAAACCGTTATCACAATTGACGGCACTGATTTTGATATATATTACATTGACGGCACAAAGCCGCTTGAAATCGTAAAAGAGTTCAGAAAATCAATCGGCACAAGCTATGTTCCGCCGTTTTGGGCATTCGGCTATCAGCAGAGCCGTTGGAGCTATCACAATGCCGAATCTGTTGACGCTGTTGTTGACGGTTACAACAAGGCAGGAATTCCGCTTGACTGCGTATATCTCGACATCGACTATATGGAGCGTTACAAGGACTTTACTGTTGATGATGAAAAATTTCCGAATTTCAAGGACTATGTTTCAAAGAAAAGGGAAGAAGGAATCCACCTCATTCCGATTATTGACGCAGGCGTAAAAAAAGAGAACGGCTACGATATCTATGAAGAGGGCAGAAAGAACGGATACTTCTGTAAAAACGAGGATGGCACGGATTTTGAGGGCGGTGTATGGCCCGGTATCGTTGGCTTTCCCGATTTTCTCCGACCGGATGTAAGAAAGTGGTTCGGCTCAAAATATAAAATTCTCACAGATATGGGAGTTGACGGCTTCTGGAACGATATGAACGAGCCTGCAATTTTCTATTCGGTAAAAGGACTTAACAAAGCACTTGATAAGGCGGCTTTTCTTAAAGGGCAGAACCTTGACCTTTCAAAATTCTTTGAGCTCAAGGACACATTCGCAGGTCTTTCAAACAGTCCCGAGGATTATTCAAGCATTTACCATACAGTTGACGGCAAACAGGTTTGCCATGATCAGGTTCACAACATTTACGGTGCTAATATGACAAAGGCCGCCGGCGAATATTTTGCGGAGGAGTTCGGTAAAGAAAAAATTCTTATGTTCTCTCGTGCGTCATATGTAGGCGCTCACCGTTCAAGCGGTATCTGGTTCGGTGATAACCACTCTTGGTGGTCGCACATTCTTCTTGACCTCAAAATGCTCCCGTCGGCAAATATGTGCGGCTTTCTTTACTGCGGTGCAGATCTCGGAGGCTTTAACGAAAACGCAACCCGTGACCTTGTTCTTCGTTTCCTTGCACTCGGTGTGTTTACTCCGCTTATGCGTAACCATGCCGCTCTCGGCACAAGAAATCAGGAGTGCTACAGCTTTGAAAACAGCGATGATTTCAAGGATATTGTTGAGGTTCGTTACAGACTTATCCCGTACCTTTACAGAACATTCAAAAAGGCAAGCAAAGAAAATGATATGATTTTCAGACCGCTCTCGTTTGATTATCCCGATGATAAAATTGCCCGTGAATGTGAAACACAGCTTATGCTCGGTGACGAGTGCATGATTTGCCCTGTATATGAGCAGAATGTAGGCGGAAGATATGTTTATCTCCCCGAGGACATGACTTTTGTAAAACTCAGCGGTACAAGCGTTACAACAGAAAAAATGAGCAAGGGTACTCATTATATTGAGGTTGCTCTCAATGAAGTTCCGCTCTTTATCAAAGACGGCAGGCAGATTGAACTCTGCAAGCCCGCAATGAGAACTTCACAGCTCGACACAACAGACACAGTTATGATTCCGTAAAATTTTATTTGTACAATTATCTGTTTGCATAATCTATGGGCGAATACTATGTCAACAACATGGTTTACACTTTATACAAGGACATAGTTTACAGCAAAATCAAACACGGCAGTTGATAAAAAAACTGCCGTGTTTTTGTATGTCTTTAATTCAGTTTTAATCGTCAGAACTTTTTCTTTCGCTTTTGAAAAGCTTGCAGATTTCATAATAAATCGGAATTGTTAAAAATGCAATCCAACCAAATGACCAACCGCCGCAGATGTCGAGAAATCCGAAAAACATATACACAATAACGACAAGCAGAGGATAAGCAAAATGATTCGGCTTGCGTTTGTAGATTGCGTCAACAAGTGTGTAATAGAGAGGAATTGTCAGAAAGCATACCCAGCTGAGTACCCAACCGAGCAATACTCCGCTGAATCCCCAAACGAGGAATCCGATAACGGCAATCAACCAAAACGGAAAGTGTTTCCAAAAGCGGTGCGACTTTGAATGTTTATGCTCTTCGATGCTTTCATCATACATAACATTTCCGTTTTCGTCTGTATATACTTTTGTTTTGCCGTTTTCTTCAACATGAATTCCGTTCCAGCCGACATCAACCTTTGTACCGTCTTTATCTTTAACATGGATTCCGTCCCTGAAATTAAGGTGAACAGAATCACCGTCCTTTGAGTCAACATGGATTCCGTGTTTGAACGAAACCTTGTCTGATTTTTTGTATGTTGTGTCGTTGTCGGGATTATTTTCGGCATTATTTTCGGGTTCTTCCGACTGTGTTTCGCTTTCGGTTTCTTTTTCACCTTTAAGCAATTCATCAAGCGAAACACCGTAGATATCGGCAAGAAGAATAAGATTATCAGTGTCGGGCGATGCCTCTGCACGCTCCCATTTTGACACAGCCTGACGGCTTACACCTATTCTTGAGGCAAGCTCCTCCTGGCTTAGATTCATCTTTTTTCTGTACTGCAAAAGTCTGTTGGCAGTTTCAATGTTCATAAAATTTCCTCCTCAAATATTGCTTTAGGGTTTTACCTTGTGAGAAAATTATATCGGTTGCCTGCCCCAAAAAACAATACATTTCGGGTTCCATTGTCGCAACTCTCGGTTGCAACCCGTAGTTGCGACAATAAAAATCAATGAAAACGCAAAATATTCCAACATCAGAGATCAAGACCTGTTGTGGTCTTTAAAAATTCACCAAGCTTGTCGCAGATGATTTTTACACCGCCCTCGCTGTCACTTTCAACATTGAGAGGCATAATCGGATCGTGTACCGAAAGTCTGAGCAAGAACCAGCCGTCACCGTTATCCTTGTCAAACGAAACTCTGATGCCCTCACGGTTATCATCGGCAACACACCAGCCGTCCTGCTCCTCGGCATACTTTGTAAGGTCGGCAATAATTTTTTCACCGCAGGCTCTGAAATCTTTTTCAAGAATTTTGTATCTGATTTCTGTGCTTTCAAGTGGTTCTTTGAGTGAGGCGGTAAGCTCGTCAAGCTCCTTGCCCTCTTTTCTCATCTGAGCGGCCTTGATAATAATTTTTGTGCAGAGATATGCACCGTCATCAAGGAAGTAGTTTTCACGCATTGCGGCATGACCCGATGTTTCGATTGCAAGAGGACAGTTGATGCCCTGAGCGTTGAGTTCAAGAGCCTTGTCGATAACATTCTTATAGCCTCTGCGATAGCGGTAATGCTTTCCGCCGAGGTCATTTTCAATAAATTGTTTAAGACCGCTTGATGTGATTGAGTCTGTAACAATCATACCGCCGTCATTGCCCTCAAGAGCAATTGCCGCCGCAACGGCTACAAGTCTGTTTCGGTTGATTTCGTTGCCCTTGCTGTCAACTGCACCGCCACGGTCAACATCCGTATCAAAGATTACGCCGAGGTCTGCGCCAGATTCCCTGACAGCCTCACAGATTGAATCCATTGCCTCTTTAGCCTCGGGATTCGGCACATGATTCGGGAACATTCCGTCAGGTTCAAGATAACGGCTGCCTGTTGTGTCTGCTCCGAGAACAGAAAGCACCTTGTCAGCATAAAATCCGCCTGCACCGTTGCCTGCGTCAACAACAATCTTAAAGCCCTTGAGCGGATGCTCGTAATCTTCTGCATTAACTTCCTTTTTAATCTTTTCGCAAAGTCCCTTTGCGTAGTCGCTCATATAGTCAACATCCGTAATATTTCCGCCGTTGCTTTCTTCGGGATGTTCACCGTTTTGTGCGTAGAGAAGAATTTCCTCAATGTCACTGCCCTCAAGACCGCCCTCACGGGTGAAAAATTTAAGACCGTTTCTGTTGAACGGGTGGTGACTTGCGGTAATCTGAAGAGCACCGTCACATCCGAGGTCAACGGTTGTCATAAACATTGACGGAGTTGACGCAAGCTGACAGCAGAGAACTTCTGCACCGCAACGCTTAAAACGCTCGGTTGTGATTTTCATTATATGCGGTCCCGAAATACGGCTGTCACGACCGACAGAGATTTTGAGCTCGCTCGGCTTTTTTGAAACTTTTTTAGAAAGCCAAAGCACAAAGCCGTCTGCCATATCGGCAACAACATCGTCGGTAAGGTTTACACTTTGTCCCTCAACACCCTCGCTTGCAACTCCTCGTATGTCTGTTCCGCTTTTGAACTGTTTGTAAAAATCGTTAAGCATTTTATGATTCCTTTCTTATTTGTATGATTGCTTTTATTGAAAATTTAATTCGGAGCAATCCTGCATTCTTTTTGAGATCAGCCTTCATAACATAGATTATAACTTAAAATGAGCAAAATCTCAATATGCCTGTTAAATTAAGTTTGTAAAAAACAGCAGTTATATAATGCTGAAAAAGAAATAAGTTGTTGAATTTACACAATCAAATGTTATGCTTGTGTTAAAACTATATTTCCATAAAAGCAAATACAAAGCACATTGTACAAAAAACACAACAATTTATTGTGCATAACTGACACCTAAAAGTATTTGTGAACAAAAATTAATCGCTAAAATTGTTGACTTTTCCGAATGTTTGACTATAATAATAATTGTCAAGTAAATAGTCCGCTTGACTATCGGCTGATTTCCAATTAGCCTTACTCGAGTAAAATTGAATTATCACATAGTCGATAAATTGATCATGATTTTGCCAAATGGTAAATGGCGCACGAAAACAAAACTTTATATTTTTAAAGAATTGAATGGAGGAAATTTTATGACACCAATTCTTAGCTTACACAATGTTGATGTAACCAAATTCCTCGCCGTGCTCGATACCTGCGAGGGCAATGTATATCTCGTTACAAGCGAAGGCGACAGACTCAATCTCCGCAGCAAGCTTTGCCAGCTTGTCGGTCTTACAAGACTTATCGAAGGCGGCAGGATTGCAGAAGCAAGTATTATTTGCGAAAACAAGAACGACGAGAGCAAGCTTTTCAGACTTAATATGTTCGGCGACACAGGTAACGCCAAAGTAGGTTAATTCTGAAAACACTGACTTAAATATCTACGGTTTTCACGTTAATTTCAAAACTTCTAAACCCAAGGACAGCTGCGAGCAATCGCAGCTGTTTTTGGCTTTTACCTTTTAAATGTAAAATATCAATAAAGTGTTGATTTTGCCGATGTTTTGGGTTATACTAAACTTAATTTATTTTATGAGGCGTTAAACGCATTCGGAAAGGAATACGCTATGGCAGATACAAAAAACGAGCTTATTAACGAAGAAGATCAGGGTATGCTCATCACTCTTGAGGATGAAAACGGTCAGGAAGTTGAATTTGAATTTCTTGATGTAATCGAGTTTGAGGGTACAGAGTACATTGTTCTCATCGAAAATGACGAAGATGCAGACGAGGTTGTTATTCTTCAGATTAATCAGATTGACGAAGAAACAGAGGAATATGTCAGCATTGACGATGAAGATACTCTTAACAAGGTATTTGAGCTTTTCAAAAAGAAATATGAGGGCGACATTAACTTTGAATAATTCGTTTCAAATTGAGCTTCCGAGGGGAGGCTCTTTTCTTTTGTGTGAATATAACATTCTCTGCGGGAAAAAATACCGTTGAGGTGTTGTGTATGACAGAAAAAACCGGACTTGAAAAAACCGTTGTGTTTAATTTGAAATCGGCAAATGAATCTGATGTCAATAATATCGTCAATGAAAAAGGTCACGAAAGCCGTTCGTTTTATTACAAACTCGGCTTACTCTATTTTCTCAATATTGTTGACTGGATTTGTACAGAGGCGCTCATCGGCAGCGGACATTTTGTTGAGGCAAATCCCGTTATGCAGCCTGTGCTTGAAAACTTTTGGCTGACATTGTTAATCAAGGGAATTTTGCCGCTTGTGCTTATTCTTGGTTGTGCATTGATTTACAAGCTTGCCGAAATCGGCAGGAGTAAAACAGCCGAAATGCTTTTAACGGTCGGAATTGTGTCTTATGCCCTTGTAAACCTATGGCATATTTTCAATTTTGTATTGCTCTTTTGTCGATTTTAATGTACAATAGTGGGTAGCAAATTTGAAAGGGAGTGTATGTTTTGCCGGCATTATCAGTAAGAAATCTTACAATGACTTTTATCGAAAGAAACCTTTTTACCGATGTTTCGTTTGATGTTGAAGAAAGAGATAAGGTGGGCTTTATCGGAGCTAACGGAGTCGGTAAAACAACTCTCTTTAAGATACTCAACGGCGAAATCAGCCCTGTTTCGGGAACTGTTACCTTTTCAAAAAATGTCCGTCCGGGATATATGGAACAGCATGCCTGCAACAATCCGAGGGCAGATGTGTATCACGAGCTGCTTTCCGTATTCGACCGTCTTTCGGATATGGAAACCGAAATTTCCGCACTTGCACATCAGATTGACAACAAGTCGGGAAATCTTGACGAGCTTGTTGAAAGGCAGACCATGCTTATTGAACAGTTTGAAAGAGCAGGCGGTTTGACCTATAAAAGCAGAACCCGTTCCGCACTTTTAGGACTCGGATTTTCCGAAAATGACTTTACAATGCCTGTCGGCAATTTAAGCGGCGGTCAGCGTTCAAAGCTCTGCCTTGCAAAGCTGTTGCTGTCGCAGAGCAATATGCTCCTCCTTGACGAGCCGACAAACCACCTTGACATTGACGCAATCGCATGGCTTGAAGGCTTTTTGAGAGATTTCAAGGGCGCAATGATTATCATCAGCCATGACCGTTATTTTCTTGATAATGTAACCAACAAGACGATTGAACTTGAACACAACCGTGCTATGGTTTATAAGGGCTCATATTCGGAATTTGTCAAGAAAAAGGAATCGGTGAACGAGTCGCTTAAAAATAAATATGAACACGATTTAAAGGAGATAAGGCGTATTGAGGGCATTGTTGAACAGCAGAAACGCTGGGGACAGGCTCACAACTTTATCACAGCCGCAAGTAAGCAGAAAGAGGCTGACAGAATCAAAGACGGGCTTGTTGCCCCCGAAAGCGAGCTTGAAACAATGCGTATGCATTTTGAGCCGAGATGTGAAAGCGGCAACGATGTTTTAATCTGTAAAAACCTTGCCAAGTCGTTTGACGACAAACAGCTTTTCAAAAATGTTGATATACATATCAGAAAAGGCGAGAGAGTGTTCATCATCGGCGGCAACGGTTGCGGTAAAACAACGCTGTTCAGAATCTTAACGGGCAAAACTCCTATGAACTGCGGTGAATATGACTACGGCGCAAATGTTGAAATCGGTTATTTTGATCAGATGCAGCAGAATCTTGACCTGTCAAAAACCGCACTTGATGAGGTGTGGGACACCTTCCCGAATATGACGCAGACCGAAGTCAGAAGTGCGCTTGCGTCATTCCTGTTCAAAGGTGACGAAGTGTTTAAACCGCTTTCAAAAATGAGCGGCGGCGAGAGGGCGAGAGTTTCTCTCTTGAAACTAATGCTAAAAGGCAGTAACTTTTTGCTCCTCGATGAGCCGACAAACCACCTTGACGCATCATCACGGGAAGAACTTGAAAAAACTTTGCTTGACTACAGCGGTACAATGCTGATTGTCAGCCATGACCGTTATTTTATAAATAAAATTGCCGATAGAATTTTACTCCTTACAAATAACGGAGTAAAGGAATATCTCGGTAATTACGATTATTATCTTGAACGCACAACAGCCGAAAAATCGGGTGCTGTTCCGACTGAGAATAAGAAAGATAAAAAAGAAAAAACGCAGAATGATTACTTTTTGCAAAAGCAAAAGCAGAGTGAAGAACGCAAAAGACAGACTAAGCTCAAAAAGGCAGAGGCTGAAATTGAGCGACTTGACGAAGAAATCGCCAAAACACAGGAGCTTCTCTCAAGTGAGGAGGTTGCCGCAGATTACGAAAAACTTATGGAGCTTTCAAAATTGCTCGAGGATTTGCAAAAACAGCAGGAGGAGCAGTACGAAATCTGGGAAGAACTCGAAAGTATGGTAGAATGATCGCCTTACAGTCGGGAGGAGCGACAAATTTCCCTTGCTTAAAGTAAAAAATTGTTGTATAATAACCGCATAATATAAGCTAAAGACTGTTGCACAGCAGCTTTTGCAGTTGATTTTCAGATGAAAGATTATGCGAATTAAAAATGAAAAACGGCAGGCAAAATACCCTGCCGCATACATCTGCCCGTGGCGCAATTGGATAACGCAACGGATTCCGATTCCGGAGAATGGGGGTTCAAATCCCTTCGGGCAGGCCAAAAAAGGACATCCTACGGGGTGTCTTTTTTTGGTCTGTTTAGAATCCGAAGGGATTTGAAGCCGACCGTAAAGAAAATGCCCCTGTGGGGCATTTTTAGGGAGGAGCGTTTATGGAGGCATAGCTATGCACAGGACGCAACAAGTGAGGCGGAAAGTTTAGGTTTGTACAAAGTACTTCGGGCAGAAGTAGTGATAAGATGAAAGTGTGACACCCTACGGGGGCGTGCTTTTTTCAGCTAAATTCACGCAAGCGTGAGCTAAATTTGCTACGCAAGCTAAATTATCCTACGGATAGCTAAATTGTCCTGACGGACAGCTAAAAGTGAATTTAATTTAGCTGTAAACCGAAAGGTTTGCAATTTAGCAACGGAGCGACAAAAAATTCATAGGATATTTTGTTGAAAAATACAATGAAAAAATTTTTTGCAAAAACCCTTGACGAATAGGGTTGGGGATGATATAATAGTCAAGCTGACTCATTCGAGGACATCTTCAAAAAATGAAAATGCTTCAAAAAAATTAAAAAAATTTGAAAAAAGTGTTGACAAATGATGAAGAATGTGATATATTATATAAGCACTCGAAATTAGAAAGTGAATGCGAGAGCAAATGCTAAATTCGCTGGTGTAGCTCAGTTGGTAGAGCAGCTGATTTGTAATCAGCAGGTCGGGGGTTCAAGTCCGTCCACCAGCTCCATTGAAGCCTACTGTTTAGGCAGTAGGCTTTGATTTTTGAAAAACTTGATAGGGGAGAATTCCCGAGTGGCCAAAGGGGGCAGACTGTAAATCTGTTGCGTTTCGCTTCGATGGTTCGAATCCATCTTCTCCCACCATAATGGTTGTGCAAAAAAGATATAACCGCAAAAAAGTCCGATTTTGTCGGGCTTTTTTTGTCGTATAGCCCGTGATTTTTAGTTACAAAACCGTAGATGTATTTTGCCTGTTTCGGCAGTTTTGGAGATTCGAACACTCGAAAATCCTGCTTAACCCTTTACCGTGTTTTTAAGGATTTAGATTTTCTGTGAGGTTAAATTGTATGTCTAAAGATAATCTGTTAATTGAATATAATAATTTAAGGACTGAAATTAATCAAAAAATTGAATTACACAATACATTGTTAACATTTACAATTACTACTGTTGTTGCTATTTTAACTTTTGCTTTTGTTCAGGAAGAAATTAATCCTTATCTTTTTTTGTTACCTTTTTGTATTATAATACCAATATCTATGAGAATAGCATACTATCGCACAACTATGGTGAAAATATCAGCATATATGATTGTGTTCTTGGAAAAAGAATTACAAGATATTAATTGGGAAACTAGGAATGCCGAATTTGTTAAGCTCGGCAATAGTAATGTAAGAAAAAGTTATAGAAAGTCTTATATTTTCACCAAATTAACTGTGCTTCGTTATTTTGAATGTTTATTATTATCCATTGTTTGCTATGTTATATATTTGTGCACATATTTACCAAATCAAAGTTGTTCTTTTGAATTGATATGCCATGTGATTTTTCCTTTATTTCTTGTAATATTCGAGGCTTTAGTGACAAAGCGTATGAATTCCACTAATCAGGATAGGGTTAAATACTGCCAATATTGGGAAAAAATTAAAGAAAATGAAAATTAGATTATTTTTATTCTAAAAATTCTATTATAAAATTTAATATTGTTATAGCAGAGTCAATTTTATAGAAATATAAAGTTGGCTCTTTTTTTATTGGCAATCGTTTTAATTTTTTTGATTAGAACGGTTGCCTTTTTTATTTGCAAAAAAATTTGAAAGGAATGATTTTAAATGTATTTTACCGACACACCCGAACTCAGAAAGTTTGAAAGAGAGATGCGTCAGAAACCTAATTTTGACAGGCGCAATGATGAGTGTGATGAAAATGAAATCTCACATTTCTCTGACAACAAAAATCTCAACGCAAACATATATAAGAAAGACAGGGGTTGATTTTATGACAATAAAAATAAGAAGTCCCACTCAAAACAATGCAATTAAACAAATAAACTTTAGGAGATGAATAACTTGAACGAATACGAAAGACAGCGCAGAATAGCTGAAAGCACAAAGAAATTGTATCCGCCGGGTACAAGAATTGAGCTTATCAATATGAAGGACCCTTACGCACCTGTTACATCAGGCACAAGAGGAACAGTAAAATTCGTTGATTCGATGGGAACAATATTCCCTGAGTGGGACAACGGTCGTTCACTTGGCGTAGTTCCCGGTGAGGACTCATTCAGAAAGCTCACACAGGAAGAAATCGAAGCAGAAAACCAATCTAAATCAGAAGTTGACAATGGAACTCCTGATGAGGATAGCGGAATGACTATGGGAATGTGAGGTGAGGTTTAATCAATAAATCTTCGTTTGGAATGAAGATTTATGTCCATCAAATTCTTTGATATGTTTGCAGGCTCGGCGGTTTTCGTTCAGGACTTGAAGCCATAGGTGGTTTTGAGTGCGTCGGATATTGCGAAATCGATAAGTATGCAAAGCAGGCATATGAAGCAATGTACGATACAGGAGGTGAACTTTACTTTGATGACGCAAGAAAAATTGTACCCGAACAGTTACCCGATTTCGACCTTCTTGTTGGAGGGTTTCCCTGTCAGTCCTTCTCAATCGCCGGAGCAAGAAAAGGATTTGACGATACAAGAGGAACGCTGTTTTTCGAGATTGCTCGAATTTCTGCCGTTAAAAAACCTAAGTATCTCTTCATCGAAAATGTTCCCGGTCTGCTTAACCATGACTCAGGCAAAACATTTGAAACAATCCTCCGTACGGGGTCCCCGAAAAGCTGTAAGCTTTTTGGGGAGAGGAGGCACAGCATAGCGGACGAGCTTTTGACCGCTTGCGGTCGAAACGAGTAAGCAGAGCTTGTGCCGACGAGGGGTATGATGTATGCTGGCAGGTACTTAACATCAAAAATTTCGGATTGCTGATAAAAGCTAAGACCAAAGACGGTTATCAGGTTGCATATCCCGGCGACAGTATTGATACTGCATTTTCGGGAGAAAATGCAAGGCGTGGCAGAGTCGGCAATCAGATAGCGCATACTCTGACAACCTCAGCAACGCAGGCTGTATTCTATCTTTTACCTGAAAGGGAAAATGATAGAATTAGCCATCGACCGTTGACACAAAGTGTCAAACTGGTCGGGCGAAATGAATCTAATGAAATGGACACGAGTGTCCATTTCATTGACCTGAACCCCGACCCTAAGCTGACAGAAAATGCAAGGTGTATAACTGCAAGACACGATTCGGGAATCAGTAACCGCAAGGCTGAGCATTCAGGAGTTTTTGTAGAAAATTCAGATGTTCTTGATGACAATGAAAAGTTTGCAGTAGCCTTTATTGAGCCAAACGGCGAGGTCCATATCGGCAGAATCAGAAAGCTCACTCCGAGGGAGTGCTGGAGATTACAAGGCTTCACGGACGATCAGTTCGACAAAGCAAAAGCAACAGGACTATCCGACAGCAGGCTCTACAAGATGGCTGGAAATGCTGTGACAGTAAATGTAATCTCTGAAATCGGGAAGATTATCAAAAAAGTAAATGATAAAAATTAAATAACAACAACCGATATCAATCGTTCCGAACGACTGGTATTGGTTTTTATATATAAGCCGTTGATTAGATTTTTTAATTTAATCAACGGCTTTTTGTCGTTTCAGGGGCGATTGGTATTCTGAAAAGGAAGTGAGAATATTAAAACCCCTGTGAGTTGGATGGGTAACAAAACATCCATCCTTCATATTTTGTATGCCCTGTTTCCTCTAAATTACGAAAGATATATTGAACCGTTCGGAGGTTCGGGAGCCGTACTTTTAGGTAAGAAAAAGCCTGATAAATTCGAAGTGTACAACGATTTCAACCATAATCTTGTAAACCTCTTTCGCTGTATGCGTGACAGACCTATGGCGTTCATAAAAGAACTCGGATTTTATCCGCTTAATTCAAGGGATGATTTCAATGCAATCAGGGATTTCTTTAGACAGGAAAAGTTTGACGATAAGTACCTTGATGAAGAATTGGAACTGACGAAGATTATACTGCCTGACTTAAAAGCAGAAGAAATCATAGAGCTATATGTCAGAATGAAACAGGACTACGATTTGCGCAGAGCAGTAATGTTTTTGAAACTTCTGCGATACAGTTACTCAAGCGGTGGCAAATCCTTTGCCTGTCAGCCGTTTTCGGTTGTTAGTCTTTTCAAACTGATAAAGCAAGTCGGCAAAAGACTTGAAAATGTTGTGATTGAAAATCAGGATTTTGAAGTCCTGATAAAGCATTATGACAGAGAAAACTCATTTTTCTACTGTGATCCGCCATACTTCTCAAGCGAGTATGTGTATCAGTGCGGATTCACTTGGAATGACCATCTTAGGCTAAAAAACGCACTTGCAAATGCAAAAGGCAAATGGCTTGTATCATACAATGATTGTAAGGAAATACGTAATTTATATGATGGATATTCATTTTTTGATTTCACAAGGCTTCATAATATGAAACAGCGAATCAATGCAGGCGAACAATTTCCCGAACTGCTAATCAGCAACTACGATATGTATGAAAGGCAGAGAAACAAGCCGTTACAGTTAAGCCTGCTTGATTTAACCACCGAACAACAAATTGATTTAGAACAAATTTTGAAGGAGTGTATTATTAACAATGAAAAATAGAATTTATGTAAGCATACCGCTTGATGCCCTTATTGTATCAGGAATCACATCCGACTGTGCTGTGCAGATTTCAGCTGTGGACGGAGCAATTTTGATTGAAAGGTGCGATGATGATTGCGAAAATTTTGATGACGAGTGTAATTGTTGCGACTGCATCTGTGATGAGTGCAGAGCAGAGCTTGCGGAAAGCGAGGACGAGCAATGCTAAAAATATACAGAGTCCTCGGTAAAAAAGGAAGAATTACAATCCCTTTTGAAATCCGTCAACGAATCGGATTCAGATACAACGACGTGCTGTCGTTTACGGAGCTTGATGACAGCTCGGTAGTTGTCAGGAAAGAGAAAATCTGCGACAACTGCAAATACCTTGAAGAAGATTTTGAGGAAAATTTTACACTTGAAGATTTCATTGACAGCCTGTCCGAGGAAGAACAGAGAGATGCACTTATTCACCTTTCTCTGCTGTTGGCAGAAAAACAGAAACACTAAATCGGAGGTAAATTTATAATGGCACAGAATACAAATTACAAAGGAACCAAAAACAATAATCAGAAAAAGAAACTGCCGTATATCAAGGTAAGGATTGATAAGCTTGTTGATGTAGATGATTGCAACACAAAGGCATTTGCAAGCGTTACTGTCGGCGGTGCGGTTGCAATTCACGGAATCAGAGTGATGAACTCAAGAAAAGGCTTATTTGTCGCAATGCCTGCAAGTAACTATGTTGACGAAAACGGCGAAACGAAGTTCAGCGAGATTGCTCACCCGATTTCAAAGGAGTCAAGAGATATGCTAAACAGCAAGGTTATGGAAGCGTATGATCAGGCACTTGATGAACAGCAGAGCGAAGACGAATCCGAGAACATGCCGGAAGATGAATCGGAAAACTTTACACAGAGTATGTAAATCAGGTTGACTGTTGTTTTTTAGTAATGTATAATATCTGTATTATAAATCGGATTTTTGGAGGTAAAAACAATGATAGAAAGGTGTAAAAACTGTGGGAAAAAAGTTGAGTATGAATTAGTGGGAAATGTTTATCCTGGTGGCAAGGATAGAGAAGAAGCTATTTGCCCATATTGTGGCAATATTTTAGAATCAAGAATGACAAGTCAGTCCTATTATGTTAAAGGTCTTGAAGATGACAATTAAATAACTTCTGGTTTGTCATAAAAAATCTCTGGACATTATAAATTCTTTGGATATACTTGTTGCTTGAAAGGAGCGATGAGAATATGAAAAAGAAAATCGCTATAATGTTAAGCATAATATTAATGGCAGGAACATTCACAGCTTGTACGGCAGAAGAAAAAATGGATAATAGTTCTTTATCACCCACGGCTTCAATTTCCGTGGGTGTTTCTGCATCTGAAGAAACTTCTGCAACGACAACCACCTTATCAACGGCAGAAAAGGAAACTACTGAAACAACCACCACCGAAAAAGCCACCGTTTCAAAAGAAACAGAGCCTTCGGGACAGAATACCAAAACCATAGAAAAAGCCGACAGTGGGCAAAATTCGGCGGTTGTTTCGGCAACGGATCCGATTCAGAAAACACAATCCGAGGTCCAGAACAACAGCAAGAATACAGTGAATAGTAATCCGTCTGAATCAGAATCGACTGCTAAAAAAGAAACTGAAAATTCTACTCAAAAGCCTGTGCAGAAGCCTACAGAAAAGTCAACGCAAAAACCGACGCAACCGCCTACCAAAGCAAAAACGGTTGATGTTCAGTATGCGGTGAGTGCCTGCATAGCCTACGGTCAGCAGCTTGGAATGAAATACGATTCCTCACTGAACACAGGCAACGCAAGCTGGTTCTCGCCCACAAACGCATCATATTATGATGATACGCAAAGCCTGACAGCAGATTGCTATGGTGATGTTGAGTATGTAGCCTACTACTTCCAAAGCAGTGGCATAGCTCCGAGAGACTTATCATTCAATGTAATTGCAGAAAACAACAAAATATATGTAGTCTACTGTTGAGCATACGATTAAGCAAGGCACTCACTTCATTGTGGGTGCTTATTTTAATGAAAGGAAGATGACAATGAAAATCAATAGTATAATACTCTCAGACCTCCGCCGTATGAACGGTAAGGAAGGACTCATCTTGCAGGGCTGTGGAGGTGAAATTAAAGAATGGATGGACGGCATCAATAAAATGCTTACGGACAAAGGAATACTTCTTGACAATACAAAGTTTGAGAATGTTTCTGTGTTTCAAAATGACGGCGTTACCTGTATTCTTTATCCATTTGAAGAAGTCCACCTTGATATCGGCAAGCTTGCAATGTGGAGATTACAGTCATACACAGCATTTGCCGGAACTTGGCTTTCCGACTATGTGGAAAACAAGCTCGGTGGATTTATTACCGATGAGCAAAGCAAAGCAGAAAAGGTCAAACCTGACTGTGCGTTGATAGGTCAGGATGGCAATATATTCAATCTGTTAGGAATTGCAAGTCACACTCTCAAACAAAACGGTATGGCTGACGAGGCAAAAGAAATGTGCAGTCGTGTTACGAGTTCGGAAAGTTACTGCGAAGCGTTGAACATTATCGGCGAATATGTAAATATTACGGATGGCAGTGAGCAGTCCGATGATATAGATGAAGATTTCAATGAAGGGCAGGCGATGAAATTATGATTGTATTTAAACAGAATAAGACGTCAATCGGGGCAAGGGTAAAATCTTGCCCCATATTTTTTATGAAAGGATTTTTAAAATGACTAAGTTAATCAGAAATAAGAAATTCACAAGAATAACTGCACTTTTACTCGTGGTTGCCGTAATATTCGGAACAATGTTCTCGCTCCCTGTAAGTGCAGCAAGCGGTGATAAGGTTACAATCACCTTCGATTATTGTTATGACAGTACAGGAAACATAATCAAATTTCAGCAGACAACGGTCAGTGACGGCTACACAGTCGGCACTCCCGGCGAAGAGCTTTGCAAGATTTTTGCAGACGGCAAAGAAGCCTATTGCATTGAACCCGGTCACACGCTCTACTCAGGCAATACGCTGACAGAAAGTGCCTCAACCGTTTGGAAGAATTTAGGCTCGGCAAAGCAGAAAGCAATTAACCTTGCTCTGCTCTACGGCAAACCCGGTTCCGGGAAAAGTTTAAGCGGAACAGAGGATCAGAAATGGGTGGCAACACAGCTGATTGTATGGGAGTTTGTTTCAGGCTGTCGCTCTACAAATAACGGCTATAAATGCACAAATACAAAGTTTATTGACGGTATCTGTGCAGGCGGAGCAAACCCCGGCGTTAAGTCGGTTTACAATGCAATTTCTAAAAGCCTTGCCAATTACTCAATTGTTCCAAGCTTTGCATCTGCAATCGCCTCAAAGGCTGAAACCTATGAGATGAAATACTCTGACGGAAAGTACACTTTAACTCTTACTGACAGCAATAGTATTCTTTCGGATTTCAGCTTCAAGACAACAGGCGGTGTGAGTGCAACGGTATTAGGCAACAAGCTGACGCTCACCTTCTCAAATCCCGTGAACGATGCAGTAACATTTAACTTTGCAAAGTCAATGCCAAGCGTTAGCGGTACTACTCTTGTTCCCTACGGTGACGCAAGCCTTCAGGATGTAATCACAGGAGTTGAAAATGACGCTGACCCGATAAGGGCATATTTCAAGGTCAAGACAAGCTCGGGCAACCTAAAGCTTGTCAAAACTTCCGAGGATGGCAATGTTGCAAATATTGAGTTTTCAGTCAAAGGCGATGGCTACAGCAAAACTGCAAAAACCAATTCAAAGGGCGAATTTGAATTAACCGACCTTGTTCCCGGAAATTACACCGTTACCGAAATTACAGACAGTAAGTACGAAACGCAGAAATCGCAGACCGTTAAGGTTGAAAGCGGCAAAACTGCAAAGGTGACTTTTGAAAATGTCCTCAAGAAAGGAAGTCTTGAAGTAGTAAAAACAAGTGAGGATAATTTTAACGAGGGTATTAAATTCCACCTTTACGGAACTTCGCTCAACGGTGCAAGTATTGATTTGTATGCAAAAACAAATGCTGACGGCATTGCAAAATTTGAAAATGTCCTTGTAAGCGGTGACAAGCCATATACGCTTGAAGAAGTCAATACCGCCGACAGATATGTTGTTCCAAAAACTCAACGCGTAGTTATTGAATGGAATAAAGTAACAAAAAAAGAGGTTGAAAACAAAATTATTCGTGGCTCAATTAAAGGATTAAAGATAGACAACGAAACCAAAGAAAATATAGAAGGCGCATTGTTCGGATTGTTCAGTATTAATGAAACCAAATTCACAGAAGAAACTGCAATTCTGACATCCGAATCAAATGAGGAAGGAATCTTAACTTTTGAAAATGTTCCTTACGGCGAATACATTGTCCGTGAGTTAAAGCCTGCAGATGGTTATCTCCCTAATGAAGAAAGCTATCAGGCAACAATTTCAGAGAATGAGGAAATTATCGAAATCACAGTCGAGAACGATAAAATTCCCGAGTTAAAAACCACAGCTGCTATTGACGGCAAAAAGGAAGTCGGCGCAACAGATGTGTTCACTCTTGAAGATGTTGTTGAGTACAAGCACCTTGTACCCGGAAAAGAGTACACGGTTAAGGGCATTCTTATGGATAAGGCAACAGGTGAACCGCTGTTAATTGATGAAAAAGAAATCCGTTCAGAAACCACATTTACACCTTATGAACCGACAGGCAGTGTAACAGTAGAATTCACCTTTGATGCAAGATATATCAATGAAGAAACGAACATTGTTGTTTTTGAAAGCCTTTACAGTGAGGATAAAGAGCTTGCAGTTCACGCAGATATTGAGGACGAAGGGCAGACCGTAACCGTTAAAATCCCAGAATTCGGCACAAAGGCAAGCATCGACGGCAAAAAGGAATTTACAGCTAACGGTGATATTACCATTGATGATGTTGTTTTCTACAAGAATCTCACAGCAGGAAAAGAATACACAGTAAGCGGTGTGCTTATGGACAAAGCAACAGGCAAGGCATTTTTTGTTGACGACAAAGAAGTTTGTTCCGAAGTAACATTCACACCCGAAACAGCAGACGGCGAAGTAACAGTATCCTTTACCTTTGACGGTTCTGTAATTACCAAAGAAACAGAAATTGTTGTGTTTGAAACACTCTACCGTGAGGGAACAGAAATTGCAGGACACGCTGACATTGAAGATGAGAATCAGACTGTAACAATTCATCCGCAGCCTGAACCTGAAAAACCGCAGACAGGCGACGATTCAAATATTGGCTTTTATATTGGCTTAGGTTCTGTTGCTGTCGGAGGTTTAATTGCATTTCTCATCATCAAATTCAAAAAGAAAGATGAGGACGATGAATAATGCACAGGGTGTATATCTGTTCGCCTTTGGGCGGTAATGTATCTGTAAACATTGAAAACGCAAAACGATATGCCCGTTATGCGTTAGAGTGCGGTATGGCTCCGTTCATACCGCATTTTTATGTGCTGATTTTAGATGACAGAAATGATAAAGAAAGGAATCTCGGTATGAACGCAGGACTTTCTATGCTTTGGGTTTGTGATGCGGTTTGGGTTTTCGAAGATGAAATAACTGAGAGTATGAAAACAGAAATTCGCTTTGCAGAAAAACTGAACATCGAAGTCAGATATATATCGGAGAATGATTTAAGAAAATCGGAGGTAAAAAATGATAAAATCAAGAAGAACTAAGTTAATTAAATGGTTATCAGGCGTATCAGTAATACTGTTAATGCTCGGAATATCGGCAGTAACAGTCTTTGCCGCAGGAGATGTATCATCAGCAATCGAAAGCACATGGACATCGGCTCAAACACAGATTAAAAATGTTGTAAACAATGTTGTCTTTCCTACGGTAGATATGATTCTTGCCATACTTTTCTTTGTTAAACTTGCTACTGCTTATCTCGATTACCGCAAGCACGGACAGTTTGAATTCACCGCGCCGGCAATTCTTTTCGGCTGTCTTGTGTTCTCTCTGACTGCACCGCTATACATCTGGACGGTACTCTAATAACAATAAAAACAAAGGCTGTTGTGTTGAGTCATAACAGCCTTTTGCGAGGTGATTTATATTTTTGACTGGTTAGGAGATTTTATCGGTGGTATCGGAAGTGCCATAGGAGGTGTGTTCGATTACCTCGGTGAGCAAATCTCAAATGCTATATGGAACACGATGCTTCAGTGGTTTTATGAAACTATATACAACGCTGTTGCAGACTTCTTTACGATGATGGGAAATATGGGAGCAGATGTGTTCGACCTTGAATGGGTGCAGGCGACAATAAATCTGTTTACGCTTTTCGGCTGGGCATTGTTTGCCGCAGGGACGGTTGTTGCCGTGTTTGATGTGGCAATAGAGTATCAGAACGGCAGAGCGAACATAAAGACAACTGCAATTAATGTCTTAAAAGGTTTCTTTGCCTGTTCGCTGTTCGGCGTTGTGCCTGTGGAACTGTATAAATTTTGCATCAGCCTGCAAAACACATTCTCAAAGGACTTGTCATCTATAATGGCAGGGCAACAAAGCATTGATTTAGCCGGACAGAGTACGAGTGTTTTAGAGGGCAGTTTTGCAGTCGCAAACCAGACAACATTCGGATTGCTGAATCTGTTATGTTTGATAGCCTTTGCCTACTGCGTAATAAAAATCTTTTTTGCCAACATCAAAAGAGGCGGAATCCTTCTCATACAAATGGCGGTAGGTGCACTGTATATGTTCAGCGTTCCGAGAGGATATCAGGACGGCTTTAATCAGTGGATGAAACAGATAGCGGCGTTGTGCCTGACGGCATTTATGCAGACAACTCTTCTGTTCCTCGGTTTGCTGACATTCCCCGGCAATATGCTTTTAGGACTTGGAATTATGCTTGCATCAAACGAAGTGCCGAGAATTGCACAGCAATTCGGACTGGATTCATCAGTTAAGGTAAATATGACGAGCATTGTTCACGCAACTACAACTGCCGTGAACCTGACAAGAAGTGTTGCAAGGGCGGCAAAGTAAGGAGAATTTATATTATGACAACTTATCTATATCCGCAGAACCTCAAAGCTACCGCCAATCTATGGCTGTGGAGCTTACGTGATTTTGCAATTATGAGCATAGCACTTTTATTATCAATCTTGATACTTGCACAGACGAGGATAATAGTACCGCTTGCAGTGACACTTTGCTTCGGGTTTTTGTCAATAAGGCTTGAAGATACAACAATTCTTGATTTCATACGCTATGCCGTAAAGTATTTTATATCAACTCAACAGATATATTTCTGGGCAGAAAGGGGCAAATAAATGAAGAACAAGCAGAAAAAAACAAAACAAAAAGGCAAATCAGTTCAGGACTTGCTGGGCATAAAAACCTTTACGAAAAACGGCTTGAAGGTTGGCAAGGAAGAACTGATTTTTTATATGGTTCAGCCGACAAATATTTCCGTACTTTCTCACACGAATATCGAAATCAAGGTGCGGCACCTGATGATGGTACTTTCTGCTGTGCCGGATATTGAGATCACCTGTACCGATTCCTGCGAGTGCTTCGATACAAACAAAAGCTATATCAAAGGCAGAATTGAAGCTGAACAGAATGAAAAAGTCAGAAAAATATTGAATAAGGATCTGGATTTTCTCGACAGTATTCAGACCGAAACCTCAACCGCAAGACAGTTCCTGTTCATTGCAAGGTGTAAATCATCAAAATCAGAAAATGTTTTGCAGAAAGCAAACAGAGTTGAGAAGATTATTTCAGACCAAGGCTTTGAAGTAACCAGAATGAAGAAAGCCGACATCAAGCGTTTTCTTGCAATATATTTTGACGCAAGTATGAACGGCGATTTGATGCCCGACTATGACGGCGAACAGTATTATGAAAAGGAGCATACCTATGAAGAAACATAAAGAAAAAATCAAAATAGGAATTGTGATAGGCATATTTTCTGTAATTATAATTGCTTGTCTGATATCAATATTTTCAAGGCTCTATGCCGAAAACAAGGAAACGGAAGAATTCAGACAGCTTGCAGAAATCGTTACTGAGGAAACAACAGATGCAACCATTGAAGAAACCATTAAAAAGCCACATTTATTAAAAGTCAGTGATTGTGATAATGATGTTCAAGACGAATCGTCTATGTATTTCACGACATATTACGAACCTCATTCAATATCGGAACTCATTTCGATGAATTCCGAATGCTTCGGCTGGATCAACATATCAGGAACAAACATAAACTATCCTGTTATGCACACACCCAGTAATCCGCAGAAGTATCTGAATAGGAATTTTTATGGTGAGTACAGCTATAGCGGTACACCGTTTCTTGATGCAAGGTGTTCAGCCGACAGCACCAATCTCATAATTTACGGACACCATATGAACAACGGCACAATGTTTGCAGACCTCTGCAACTATACCGATTATTCTTATTTTACGGAACATCCGACAGTTGTGCTCGAAACGAAAGACGGGGCATTTGCTTACTCCGTCTTTTCTGTTATGAAAGTAAAATCCGATGATTATTGGTACAGATTCACAACAGTTGGAACGGAAAAAAGCTATAACTCAAGAATTGAATATGCAAAAGAGAAATCCATATACGACACAGGAATTACACCTGTTTACGGTCAGCAGATTCTAACGCTTTCAACCTGTTACGGATACAATCAAGATGACCGCATACTTGTGTTGGCAGTTCGAAATTAAAGGGGGTAAAAATTATGGGACTATTCAATAGAAAACCAAAGGTGCTCACACCAGAACAGGCAGAGGAAATTTACACAAAAGATTTCTTTGATATGATTCTGCCGTCAACAATAAAATTCTTGACAGATCACTACATTGTCGGCGACTCATACCGCAGTGTATGGGCGGTTCGTGAATATCCGCCGTCAACTGAAGAACAGGCGATTCTTTCACAGCTTGCAGACAGAAACGGAGTAACTCTCCGCATCTATCACAGACTTGTGGAGAGTATGGAACAGCGTAAAATCATACAGAACGCAACACGCAAAAATAAGCTCAAATAAAGCGGTAACGATGTAAATGAAACCATTGAAGCACAGGGCAACTTGCAGGATGTTGTTACGCTGATGGCAAATCTGCGAAAGAACAAAGAGGCTTTATTGCATTGTTCTGTGTTCATCGAACTTAAAGCCAAAAGCAAACAGAAATTAAAAGAGTTGCAAACTGATATTGCAATGGAGCTTACTCGCTCAAAAATTGAAGTTGACCGTCTGACTTTAAGACAGAAAGAAGGCTTCTTGTCGGTGAACCCCATAGGTTCAAATCAATTCGGAAGTTTGTATGAGCGTGTTCTGCCTGCTTCATCTGTTGCAAATCTGTTCCCGTTTAATTTTTCAGGTAAGACAGACCCTAACGGCTTGTATATCGGGCGAGATAAGTACGGCACTAATATCCTTGTGGATTTCGACCGCAGGACAGAGGACAAAACTACATCAAATATCCTTATCCTCGGAAACAGCGGTCAGGGCAAATCGTATTTATTGAAACTCATCCTTACAAACATTCGTGAAAGCGGAAAGAAAATCTTATGCCTTGACCCCGAAGCGGAGTATGAGGATCTGACAAATGCCCTCGGCGGTTGCTACATTGATTTTATGTCGGGCAAATACAAAATCAATCCCCTTGAGCCTAAAGCTTGGAATGACGGACAGGATGAGATTGACAAAGACGCACCGCCTGCATTTAACAAAGTTACCCGATTATCACAGCATATTGCATTTCTAAAAGACTTTTTTAGAACCTACAAGGATTTCACGGACGCACAGCTTGATACAATTGAAATTCTGCTTATGAAGCTGTATGCACGATTCGGCATTACAGACACAACAGATTACAGTACAAAAAAGCCTACTGACTTCCCTGTGATGAGTGATTTCTATGATTTGTGCGAGGAAGAATATATGACCTACGACCACAAGCGAAAGTATCTTTACACAGAAGAAATCCTGCAAGAGGTTTGTCTGGGTATTCACAGTATGTGCGTTGGTTCTGAATCAAAGTATTTCAACGGTCACACGAATATCACCGATGACAGATTCCTGTGTTTCGGAGTTAAGGGTTTGCTTGACACTAACAAAAGACTCAAAGACGCAATGCTGTTCAACATTCTTTCCTATATGTCCAACAAGTTATTAGGAGAGGGTAACACCGTTGCATCAATAGACGAGCTCTATTTGTTTTTGTCTAACCTAACCGCCATTGAGTATATCCGCAACGCAATGAAGCGTGTTCGCAAAAAGGACTCAGCAGTGATTTTAGCCAGTCAAAACATTGAGGATTTCCTGATTCCGAGCGTTAAGGAATATACCAAGCCGTTGTTCTCAATTCCGACTCATCACTTCTTATTCTTCCCCGGTAATATCAATCCTAAAGATTTTCAGGATGCACTGATGGTTGAACCGACCGAATACGATTTAATAAAATTCGGTGAGCGTGGCACCTGTCTGTATAGGTGCGGTAATGAACGCTATCTTTTACTTGTTCAGGCACCTGAATACAAAGCCGAGATTTTCGGTAGTGCTGGGGGAAGATAACTAAATTTGAGTGTTTTAGTAAATATTATGGACAACTTAACCAATTATATGCTATAATAAAAATATAAAAACACTGATGTTGAAAGGAATTTTTTATGGGCAGATCGTTGACAGAACAAAAAGTGTTAAAAAAATTAGGAATTGAGGATTTTAGACATCTTACAAAAGACAAAGTTATAAAAATGGCTTCAATGATAGATAAGATGGATCCTGAAGTTGCAAAAAAAGCTTTAGAGCAGTTTCCTGATTTTGCGAATACCACAAAAGAGATGTTAGTTGAGTATAAAAACACATTAGATAAAAGTTTGGAATCAAATCGGGAAAGTGTACAGACTTTTTACAATAGCTGTAATTCAATGATTGAGTCTTTACAAAAGCAATTAGAGGATAAGAATCTTACTTTTGAAGAAAGAAAATATATCATTGATACTATGCTTGAAATTTCAAAAATGATGGAAGCAAAGGATTCAGAAAATAAAAAATTCCTTGCCACAATGGCGCTCATAGGAGCAACTGTTGTTGGTACAGTTACCGCAATATTGGCATCGACTTTGGGAGGAAATACAGAAATAGATACAAGTGATACTGATAAATTGCCATAATAATATTAAATAATTATAAAAATCCGATTGGTTTTCTTAAATGAAAGTCAATCGGATTTTTATTTTCGGAGGTGATGATTAATGAGTGCTACCATAGGTGCGGCACTAAAGAAAATAGCAGTTGCTTTGCTCACGGATAAAAAGGTAATAAAAACAATAGGCGGTATAATAATCGGCATAATCATAATTGTGGTTATGCCGATTGTTGCTGTTGTTTCCGTTTTCAACGGAAGTATGGATATTGATACCAACAAACTCAATCAGTCTATACAAGAAAACATTTCAGCAGAGCAGATGGAAAATCTACAGCTTATCAACGACACAATGACAGAGGTTGAAAATCAACTGAAAAATAAAAAGTTGTCCGACTATAACACGCAGGCAGAGGTTATCTATCTGTTTTCCTTGTCCGATAAATCAGATGACAAGGACTTTGTAAAAAACTTCGTTTCCTGTTTCAAGAAGAATCAGTCCGATGAGGATTTGATAAAAACCGTCAATCAGAAATTCGGAACGGAGATAAAGTATGACGAGTTTCAAAAGATGATGCAGTCAATCAAGGGAGCGGAAATCAGTACAGCAGGTTTTACCGACAAGACCACGAAAAATAATCTCGACCTTGTCAAGTGGTGTGAGAACGCATACAAAAACGGCTGGGGATATGTGTACGGCGGTTACGGTCAGATCTGCACCAAGCAATATCTTGACCAACAGGCGAGTCTGTTTCCCGGCAACAACGAAGTAGGCGGTGAAATGCGACAGGTCGGAGAGAAATGGCTCGGCAAGAGAGTGTGCGATTGCATAGGCTTGATAAAATCATATGCTTGGTACAACTCTGACAGCGGAGAAATTGTAGCAGGTTCAAACGGGTTTACGGATTGCGGTGCAAATTCTATTTGGAACAATGTTACAGAAAGTGGTTCGATTTCAAATATGCCCGATACTCCCGGACTTGCCGTCTGGATGGACGGACATATCGGAGTGTATATCGGCAACGGAGAAGTTATTGAAGCACAAGGCACAGCCTACGGAGTTGTCAAAACAGAGCTTAACGGTCGAGGGTGGACAAAGTGGCTGAAAATACCAAATATAAAATATGTAAACCAAAGCAAGAAATGACGAGGTGATTTTTTATGAAGAAAACAAGCGTAAGCATAATGTACGATGATGAAAAGCTGAATGCAATCAGACTGTATATGTCACAGCGTGATTTGGATTTCAAAGAAGAACTTGAAAAATCTGTGGACGCTCTGTACGCAAAATATGTCCCTGCAAATGTCAGGGAGTTCATTGATATGAAAGGTTCACAGGTAAAAACACCCAAGCCTAAAAAGCCAAAGCCACAGGAAGAAAATACCGAGGTGGTAACTTGAAAAATCAGAATTTCGGAATAGAAATTGAAATGACCGGCATCACTCGCAGTACGGCGGCGAAAGTGATTGCCGGTTATTTTCATACAGACGCAACTCATGTCGGCGGCTGTTATGACGCTTATTCTGTCCGTGATAATGACGGCAGGATGTGGAAGATTATGCGTGACGCAAGCGTTAGATGTGAAAACCGTTCGGGACAGAATGCAAGCTCTCTGTACTCGGTGGAATTTGTTACTCCGATTTGTAAGTATGATGATATTGAAACCATACAGGAACTTGTCAGAAAGCTTCGTGGTGCAGGAGCAAGAGTAAATTCAAGCTGTGGTTTGCATTGTCATATTAATGCAGCTCCGCATACCCCTAAAACATTTCGCAATATCGTAAACATTATGGCTTCAAAAGAGGACTTGCTCTACAAGGCGTTAAAAGTGAATGTATCAAGAGAACATTACTGTCAAAAGATGGACACACGCTTCCTTGATGAAATCAATAACCGTCCGCCTATGTCAATGGAGCAAATAAAATCAATGTGGTATGACGGCGAGGATTACAGTTACCGACATTATGACGATACACGCTACCACGCTTTGAATCTTCACAGCGTGTTCTATAAGGGTACGATTGAATTCCGTCTTTTTAATTCAACCTTACACGCAGGCGAGGTCAAAAGTGCTATTCAGCTTTGCCTTGCAATCAGTCATCAGGCGTTGATTCAGAAGTCTGCAAGACACACTAAAACTGTATCGGATAATGAAAAGTACACTTTCAGGACTTGGCTTTTGAGATTAGGTTTGATAGGTGACGAGTTCAAGACAGCTCGTCATCATCTGCTGAAAAATCTTGATGGCAACATTGCGTGGAAGGATCCTGCTCAGGCTGACAAACAAAAGGAAAGACTTGCTCAAAAACGAGCCGCAGAACTTAATAACACAAACGAAAATATAAATATCAACGAACCCGAAGTCAATCTTGTCCCAAATGATGAACAGGAAGAAACTTCGGGTTTTATTATGAGTATGTAAGGAGAGAAATCTATTATGAGTAAAAAATTATACATTGCTTATGGCAGTAACCTCAATCTTAAACAGATGAAATACCGTTGCCCCACAGCAAAACTTGTGGGAAAGGGTATAGTCGAAAATTACGAATTGCAGTTCAAGGGGATGCCTCACTGTTCCTATGCGACAATCGCGCCTTGCATTGGTAAGTCCGTTCCCGTTACATTGTGGGAACTCCAGCCGAGAGATGAAAGATTGCTTGACCGCTACGAGGGTTATCCGTCACACTACTTCAAGCAGGATTTGCCTGTGAAATTGAATAACGGATCAGAACTGACTGCAATGGTTTACATTATGAATCTGAAACAGCAGTTCGGATTGCCAAGTGCGAGTTATTACGATACTGTATCGCAAGGCTACAATGACTGCGGCTTTGATTTGAAAATTCTAAATGATGCGGTGACTGACAGCGCAGAGAAATTCTACGATAACCTTGAACAGAACAATCTGTTTGATTCACCCGATGAAGATGATGATATGGGAATGGGCGGTATGAGTTTATGAACGAGAGAAAGAAATTGAAAAAGCAACTGGTTGATAAATATATTTTTAAAATGTATTTGTCGGTGAACGAAGTCAAGAAATTGCTTTCTGAAAATCCAAAGGACAAGCATGACACTCTGTGTGCTTCACTCACAGTCGGCTGTGTAAAAATCAACGCTGTTGTATTTCCCACACCCGATAAAATGCTCCTCGGCTTTGATATTCTTGTAAAGGACACACCCGACAGCGAGGAATGGATCTGCTATGACACTTTGAGTGATGAAGTCAAGTTATCCCATCGCAGTATTGAGCAGTCAATGTTTGATATTCTGAACCGTGAAGTCAAGAAGTACGGACTGTCCTATACCCAGTGCAATTTTGAAGTGATAAACGGTAAATCAATAAAAGCAGAATAACAGCGGTATTCTCGCCACATTCGCCCTGTGTCGGCTTTTAAACAATAAGTCGGGAAAGTATCCGAATTCAAAGAAAAAATGAAACAGGGCGGTTTGTGGCAAGGTGTGAAAAATCGGAGTTACGGCAATTCGGGCAGTTTTTCAAGGGTGGAATTTTAAGCAGGATAAAGGCGTATTCCGTTGCAGAGCAACAGATGCCGAAACACACCGACCGGCAACGCCGTTCGGGGATTTTCAAAGGTGTTACTTATTTAAAGTTGTGTTACCGCTTGTATTCCGAACTGCCCGATTTTGCCGATTTTAAGAGGTTTTTTCTGAATACTCCAAGTGTTACCGAAAGGAAAGATGAAAAATGGACAACGACTCAAAGAGAATAGGACTGTATATAGGTAAGGATTTACTCAAAGCCTGTGACAATGCCATAGCGCAAACCAACGCAACATCACGAAGCGAATTCATTTCCAACGCAATAGAGTTTTACATTGCGTGGCTTAATTCAAAGAACATAAGTAAAGTGCTTACTCCTGCACTTGAATCCGTCATCAGTTCAAAAATTCTTGATACCGAGGATAGAATTGCAAGAGTGCTGTTCAAGCAAGGAGTTGAGCTTGCAATGCTGATGCATGTTGTTGCGGCGACCAATGAGATTACCGAAGGTCAGCTGAGAGATTTAAGAAAAATATGTGTTGATGAGGTCAAACGAAACAGCGGTAAATACAAGTTTGATGATGCGGTCAGGTTTCAGAAAGGGTAAGTTATGCCGAGAATTATTATGAAATCACCGTATATCAAACCAAATTCTAAAACTCATATCGGAAATTATATTTCATATATTGCTACTCGTGACGGAGTTGAAATGGCTGACAGCACACAAAAGTTTATGGAAGCGACTTCGGTTCAGAAAAAGATTATCAATAAATTATTGATAGATTATCCTGACTCAAAGGACTTGTATGAGTATCAGGATTATCTTGATAAGCCGAACAGAGGTAATGCAGATGAATTGATTTTGCGGATTGCCGAAGCTCACGCTGAACTATTCGGCGACCGAGAAAAATATATAAGCTACATTGCACAGCGACCGAGGGTTGAGAAAATATCTTCACACGGCTTATTTACCGATGGCGGTGTGCCGATAGTTTTATCTGATGTGCAGAAAGAGGTTGCAGAAAGCAAGAGTAATGTGTGGACGCATATCATTTCTCTAAAGCGAGAAGATGCGGAACGGCTGGGCTACAACAATGCAAAAGCTTGGATGAATCTAATTCGTTCACAGCGAAATATGATAGCGGAGAATATGAAAATCGCTCCCGAAAATTTCCGATGGTATGCGGCATTTCATAACGAGGGACATCATCCTCACATTCATATGATTGCATATTCTACAAAACCGAACGAAGCGTACCTGACGGAAAAGGGCATTGAAAATATCAAGTCAAATCTTGCAAAGGTAATCTTCCGTCAGGACTTGATAAGTATTTATCAGAAGCAAACCGAACATAGAGATAGGCTCCGTGCTGAGGCTCGTGACATAGTAGAGGATTTGGTTTCAAAGATTAACTCTGAAATATATATCAGCGCGTCAATTCAGCATAAGCTGTTAGAGCTTGCCGACAGGCTTTCAAAAACGAAAGGTAAAAAGGTTTACGGTTATCTGAAACCCGATGTAAAAGCAATCGTTGATTCCATTGTTGATGAGCTTGCCAACGACAATAGAATTAAAAAGCTGTATGACCTCTGGTACGAGCAAAAGGAAAATACAATCCGCACCTACACAGATGAAATGCCTGACAGGATTCCTCTTGCCCAAAACAAGGAATTTAAGTCAATCAAGAACGCTGTAATTAAGGAAGCGTTGAAACTAAATCTCACTGAAGATGTGGTTGAGAAAAGCGAAAATTCGGACAATGAATCTGTTTCAAGTCCCTTTAAATATGAAGAAAACACCTCTGCCGAATCAGTTTTTGATTCAGACAAAGGTGTTCTGTATCCTCATTATTCAATTAAAACCAACCGCAACAGCGTTGCAGTTTCTTCTCTTTATCTCCTGCGCTACCTCGGCAATATGATTCAGAATCAACTCCGCTTTGAAGAAAAGCAGAAAGCGCAAAGGACGGATAAAAAATTACAACAGAAGATTAATGATAAAAAGCAGGGATTGGGGATACATTAGTAGTTCGAAAAAAGATCTTATTTATACTCAATATTTGGGAAACTTAAAGGTTTTATATTTAGATTTTCTTTATTTACAAGTTGATATTCACTCGTAAAAAATATGGTGGTTTCATTTGTATCATCATATTTTACAACTAAATAATCGTTTTCATATTCGGATAAAATAACATATTTATTATTGTTTATTGTAGTTGTTTCATATGATTTGCTAATTGGAGTTGCATTGAAAAATAGAAAAATATAACTTATTGTTATAGATGCATATATAATAACAGAAAAGAATACAGTTGATTTTTTTATTCTTTTTTTGAGTTTCAGGTGTCCTGATATACTATCTGGAATTTTCACAAACGAGAATGTGCTGACGATAAGCATTACAATGTAAATTACTGTTACAAAAAGAGGAGTTAGAAAATTTTCAATCCAATTGAATTTTAATGAAAATATATAAAAAAGCGTGAATTCAATTATAGAGAAAACAAGACCAGGAACTATTGCGCCACTTAAATAAACAATCTTACTTGATAGATTGTTTCCTAAATTATTGTTTTTATAGAAGAAATAATTATAAATAAAGGCAACAACAATAAAGAAAAATAGGATAGCATATGGCATGATATCGTGCATAGTAATACTAAAATATTTTGATGGTATGCCGTACAAATTTTGGCAGTTAATTGAAAACATAAAAGAATTAACATAAAAAAGTAATGGCAGGACTGATGATATAAGAGCAAAGATTTTGATACCAAGAGTTTTATCTAATCGATTAGAAAATTTAGCAAATTTGTTTTCTATTCCATTCATCACTTCACAACCTTTCAATGCTTTTATAAAATTATAGCACAGTATGTTATTTTAAACAAGAAAGATATTTAATTCCCGCCAAGGAGTAACTGCACCAAAACGCTGACAGGTGCCACCTGTCACAGTGATAAGAGAATAACTACCCACTATAAGATATTACAGCAGAAAAGAAAAATATATACAAGGAAGTGATTAAAATATCAACCTACATTCATTTTACAAAAGAACAGCGAGAACAGGCAAGGAGAACAGACCTTGCAAATTTTTTAATCAGTCAGGGTGAGCAAGTCAAGCGTTCAGGCTCAGAATACGGAATGGCTTGACGGCTCGCAAAAGGTTACAATCAGAGGTCACCTCTGGTATCATCAGTACGAACAGATAGGCGGCGATGCGGTTGACTTCGTCCGCAGATTTTACAACAAGGACTATGCCGAAGCGGTAGAAATGCTTTTGAATAACTGTGGCGGTCAAATCATAACCTCACCGCCCATAGAAATAAGTCACAAACCCTTTGAACTGCCGCCGAGAAATGACAGAATGAGCAGAGTTTTTTCTTATCTGCTGTTGACTCGTGGCGTTGACAAGGATGTGCTCTTTGAATTTATCAGGAACCGAATGATATATGAATCGGCAGATTTTCACAACGCAGTATTTGTCGGCTATGATTCAAGCGGTAAACCTCGCCACGCACACAAGAGAGGAACGGTGACAAGCAATCCGTACAAGGGAAATGTCGCAGGCAGTCAGCTTGAGTTCAGCTTTCATTGGCACGGTACAAGCAACAAGATATTTTTATTTGAAGCTCCCATTGATATGCTTTCCTACATTTCAATGCGTAAAGAAAATTGGAAAAGTCACAGCTATGCGGCATCCTGCTCCGTTTCGGACAGGGTGCTTTTTCAATGTCTGAAAGATAATCCGAACATCAAAAATGTGTGCTTGTGTTTTGATAATGACGAAGTCGGTCAGAAAGCAAATAAACGCATAGCCGAAAAATTAAATTCAATGAATATCCAAAACGAAATCCTCATTCCAATCCATAAGGACTGGAACGAGGATTTAACTTTACCTGATAAAGGAGATGAACAAATATGCTATCAGGTGTTATAACTCTGATTATTGTTGCAGGCTCAATGTTTGCTTTGTTCATAATCATTTCTACGGTCGGCAATTACTATTCCCTGAACCGCATAAAGAACAAGACGGTCGGTCAAGGTCAGCACGGCACGGCTCGTTGGGCAAACAAAAAAGAGATAAAGAAAACCTACAAGCAGATTGATTTCAAACCCGATGAATGGCGTACAAATCCTAACAGCAGACCAACGGAGCAAGGTATAGTTGTCGGTTGCAAGAATAGAAAAAAGGGAACAACAGCAATGGTTGATACAGGTGATGTTCACGCTCTGATGATTGGTGCGGCAGGCGTCGGCAAGACCGCATTTTGGCTTTATCCGTGTATTGAATACGCTTGTGCATCGGGTATGTCATTTTTATGCAGCGACACAAAGGGTGACATTGTTCGAAACTACGGAACAATTGCGGAAAAGTATTACGATTACAAAATTTCCGTAATAGATTTGAGAAATCCGACACGCTCACACGGCAACAATCTTCTACACCTCGTAAATAAATATATGGACTTATACAAAGCAAATACCAAACAGCTTGTTTACAAGGCAAGAGCAGAAAAATATGCGAAAATCATTTCAAAGACGATTATTCTTTCAGGTATGGACTCGGCTTCATTCGGACAGAACGCTTACTTTTATGATGCGGCAGAGGGACTTTTAACAGCGACCATTCTGCTTGTTTCAGAATTCTGTGAATCCGAAGAAAGGCATATTGTTTCGGTATTCAAAATCATTCAGGAATTGCTCGCTCCGACCAACAAGAAAGGCAAAAATCAGTTTCAGCTATTAATGGACTATCTTCCCGACGACCACGAGGCAAAATGGTTTGCAGGGGCGGCGCTTAACACAGCCGAACAGAGTATGTCAAGCGTTATGAGTACGGCACTTTCAAGGTTGAATGCTTTTCTCGACTCCGAGCTTGAACAGCTTTTGTGTTTTGATACAGAAATAGACGCTGAAAAATTCTGTAATCAAAAATGTGCAATCTTCATTGTGATGCCGGAAGAAAACCCCAACACCTTCTTTATGGTATCACTCATTATCCAACAGCTCTACCGTGAGATACTGTCGGTTGCAGATGAAAACGGCGGTGTACTGAAAAACCGCTGTGTGTTCTTCTGCGACGAGTTCGGCACTCTGCCGAAGATTGATTCGGCTGAAATGATGTTTTCTGCATCCCGTTCAAGGCGTTTACAGATAGTGCCAATAATTCAATCCTTTGCACAACTTGAGAAAAATTACGGCAAAGAGGGTGCTGATGTTATCATAGATAACACACAGCTGACCATTTTCGGCGGCTTTGCTCCGAACAGCACAAGTGCGGAAGTCCTATCAAAAGCACTCGGTTCAAAAACTGTTATGTCAGGCTCTGTAAGCAGAAGCAAAAATGATCCGTCGCAATCCTTGCAGATGATAGAAAGACCTTTGATGACTCCCGATGAGTTGAAGTCACTTCCAAAAGGCACATTTGTTGTTATGAAAACAGGTTTTTATCCCATAAAAGTCAAGCTGAAATTGTTCTTTAAATGGGATATTAAGTTTGAGGAAAAGTATGAGGTCATGGAAAACGGCAACCGTGAGGTTCACTATGCCAACCGTTCGGAGTTGTTCAACAACATAATCCAAACATACTGCCCTCACTATCTTGAACAGACTGTTACTGATTCGGATTTTGATGAGACAAGCAGTGAGAAAAAGAAGAAAAATGAAAACCTAAAGACCTCGCCAAATGCAGAACAGACTGAGTGTGAAGATATTGTTGATGCGGATGAACCAACATCAGCACAGCAAGATGAGCCAACAAAAGAACCCGAAAATTTAATCGGTGAACAGGATGCAAACAAGCAGGGAAAAGTAGTCGTCAGAACCGAACGACCACCACAGGGGGATAACAGCAATGAGTAGATTAACTTTTCTGTATCAAATGGACTTACCTCACAGAGCCGTAGCCGTATATACCTACCTCCACGACCGAGCAAACAAAAATGGCGAATGCTGGCCCTCAGTAAACAAAATAGCAGGCGACATAAAGCTGTCGCCTGCTACAGTAAGAAGGGCAATTAAGGATTTAAGAAAAGCCAAATTGCTAGTAACCAAGCAAAGATACAGAGATAACGGCGGTAATAGCTCGTTAACTTATAAAATTTATAGTAAAAACTTAAACAATTAATTATCTAAGCGTATATTGAAAAACATTTTAATATTTGTTAGAATTAAAATGGTGGTGAGGATATGTTAAATATATCTATTAGGTCAGTTTACAAGGAACTACACGCAGACCGTGAAACGGGCTGCTGACAACAAACGGCGCTATGCTCCCGGCTGGGTGCATAGCACCTGTTTGTTGCGGGGGTTTCCAAAGGGGGCAGCGCCCCATTTGGCACACGACTTTGCGGAGCAAAGTGTAGTGTGTTATACGCTCTGTCGGCGTTGCCCTGAAAATACCGTTGCCGCCGGGGAGGGCAAGGGCATTTGACGCGGCAGGAAAGCAGGGCTTTGTTTGGGGCTGGTAAGCCGGAAACAAAGGGCTGATTTCAGCAGCAGACAGGGCGTATTATGAAAGCCCCCGTCCCTCGTCCTCCGCCCCCGGCCTATGGGACAAAAAGTCCCAAAGCTCTGGACACCGTGACCAGATGTGTGGCCACACTCCGGGAAAAGTAGCAGGACGGCAGGAAACCGTCAAGGCTGAAATGAATGGGCTGACGCCCGGCCTTGACCGTTCCCCGCCGCCCCGCTGGATGGGTGGACA
>ENA-ORIC01000332-ORIC01000332.1-human-gut-metagenome-genome-assembly--contig:-NODE-332-length-63743-cov-4.057864_pt1 | contig 63743 bp, 53 predicted proteins | sample MGYA00243023_ERZ508732 | MGnify/ENA primary metagenome ERZ508732 (study PRJEB26277, sample SAMN04329767) | human gut metagenome | biome: human-associated habitat | host: Homo sapiens | place: USA... | reverse complement strand
CCACCGAAGAGGACAGAACATCTTTTTCCAGTTGCAGCTTCCACACCGGGATCAGTCTGTTAGAGATTGCTTCTAGCTCTGCTACTTTGGTCTTTGATATATTCAATATGTCCGCAATCACATCACGAAGCCGACCTTCTTTGAGATCATAGCCATTCAGCTTCATGTCATGATCCCGCATATACTCCAGCTCCCTTTTTAGCGTCTGCTCTTCCTTTGCCAGCGTAAATGTGTCCTTTTGTCTGGAAGAGTTAGCTAAGATCAACTCAATCATTTCTTCATGCTCATTGCCCGGCTCTCTGATCTGACAGGTCACCTTCTCAAACTCGTTATAGCCCTGCTCGACCAGGAGACTTAACGCACGCCAGCGTCTTTCACCCGACACAAGCTTATACTCGCCCTGATCGCATGGCTTATGCATTACAACCAGATTGGAAAGCAGACCGACCGCCTGAATCTCTGCCGCCTTTTGCTCAATCCCCTTTTGCGGGTAAAAGTTCAGATCAGAAGAATATATATTTTTGATAGAAATATCTTTCGTCCGAAACCTCGCACAGCTTGATCTTGCCGTATCTCCTGTACTCTTCCGGTTCAAACTAAGTATTGCGCTATATCCTGAAGCCATTATCCGATCACCTCCAGTATCTCATTTGCAACCGCTCTGTAATCCTTGACTGCAATAGAATTTCTTGAATTAGCCGGAAGCGGTCCATCCATAAATGATTTGCCCATCACAACCACGCTGTTTCTGATATGCGTGTCAAACGTTTCATCAAGATAGCGGTCACGAAGATTTTCTTCGATCGCTGTCGTTGTCTTACTCTTCTGAAAACAGGTGATCAAAGCATAGACTTCCACATCCGGGTTAAGCTCCCGAAGATCAAAGATCTGATTATCAAAAATCTCGCTTGCATTCAGCTCATAACCGCCAAGACGCATTGGACTGATGATCAGATCCGCTGCAAGCACCGCATTGATCACAGTAATATCCATCTTTAATCCACAGTCAATCACGCAAAAGTCATATTCCTCTGCGACGCTTTCCAAAAAGTTTTTTAATATAAAGATCTGGTCATTTGTCTTTTCAATCGTAAGTAATGCATTGACCAGATCCAGATATCCGTTTGCCGTCAGAACATCCACGCCATACTCTGACTTTTTGATCAGATCCTTTGGCTTTGTATACTCTGTATCATCAAGCACCTGCTCTAAGGCAGGAGACATGATACTCTCCGATATGCCCTGTGCCATCACCGGCACCATACCGGAAACCACATCATCAAAAACACCAAATGTCATAGATGCATTTCCCTGACTGTCTGCGTCCACTAGCAAAACCTTTTTATCCTGCTCATTTGCCAAAAGATACGCCAGTGATGTTGCCGTTGTCGTTTTTCCAATACCGCCTTTTAAGCCGGCAATACATATTGTTTTCATGTTGTTCAACCTTCTTTCTTAGTATTTGTATCCTTTATCTGCAAGGGAAAAGACAAAGCTGCCGATATAGCATAGCGGTGTCTGTTGCCCCGGAAGATCACGTTTTCTAATCTTTCCTGTTTCATCCACAAAACAATCTAATTTTTTGATCTCTTTCCACAAATCTCTGTTACCTTTTCGTTGAATCGGTTCGATCGAAACTTTTGCCTCCCCCTTTTTGTTGATCGCAAAGCCTGATCCAACCCGCAGCACATCCTTATAAGGGGATGCTTTAATGATTTTTTGTGCAGCTTGAATAAAAGGAGCTTTTGCCTGATCACTCCAATCAAATTTCTTTATTCTCATTTCATTCTCCTACCTGCGCCACCAAAATGACGCACACTTTATTTCTTTTTCTCGCTCAGATCAATCGTATGCTCCGGTGCTTTTGTCTCGGTATCAGAACTGCCACACTTTGCGCAAGTCGCATTCTCCCGTCTGGTACTCCAATACTCTGCTCTGCATCGTCTGCATCTGACAATAAAAAAAGGATCTGACGAATGATATCCTTTTTCGGTGATCAAACCGAACCTCCTTTGCTAAAAAGCCAAACCAGAGATCCGGTTTGACGCTAAGGCATGAACATGATACAATATGTCTTAGGTTATAGGTTCATGTTCGCGCTTTAGCGTGATATGATCTAAGAGATGCACATTTGTGCATCTCTTATTTTTTTGCAATCTTTGGAACATACATACCGGAATATGTATACAGATAACTCTTGCATCTTTTGCAAGAACAGATATTATCGTCTGTAGTTGTAAAACCGCATATTCTGCATTTCTTATAAGCTTTGATCGCTGCTGTTGTCTTTATCATACTGTCAACCTTCTTTCTTTTTGTGCCGGGGCTTGTCCGCCCCGGCAAGTGTTATAGGGGTATGGGGTAGTTGCCCGTCATGCCGATAGCTCAGCAGGATTTACTCTTCCTTTGTTCCCTTTTCCCCTTTTTGTTTGAAATAACATATCATCAGATTAGCCACTTCACGCTTCACATTTTCCATGCGATGCGCACTCTCTTCCTCGGACAAAACAGGTCGTTTGATATCAATGACGTATTTTGTCCCATTATGTACCTCAATTTTCCTCTGTGCCGGATAATACTGCTGTTGCTGCATCTTCCACACCTCCATCTCAACCATCTCACAATACTATATGTTAACGTTTCCTATTTGTTCCTAATCCCGGAAGTTCTATGGCTACCAGCTTCCGGGAAATACGAGATATTCATGATCAGCTCATGATGGCTGCATATGTTCTTTTCGTTCCATGTGACAAAAACCGGGATGCATATGCTCACCCCCAATCCACCCTGCACCTTATTCAGATGCAAGGTGGTACTGTGAACTAATACAAAAAAGGAGAAGGTTACGCCCGTCATGCCGATAGCCCAGCAAAATGTTATTTTTCAGCTTCAACAAGATACTTTATACGCCAAGCATATTTCTTTGCATCATTTAAAAGGAACATAACATCTTCCATATCTTTTGATGTAAGAGTTTCTTTTTTTAATACAATAGAAGCTTCTTGGATATTAGCTTCAAACATATTCTGCAAAAATTCTCTTCTCATCCACATATCCTCCTTTCTGTGTCGAATTCCGACATCGTCAAAATCTGACATTTTGCATTTGTTTGTACATACCATAAACTATCTGTCGAAACTTCATTCGCTGCATCAGCAGCGAAACTTGTCAAGATATGTCGAACGAATATTTTCAGCCGGCTCCAAATTCAGATAGCACATAATCCCGCAATCCGGGAAAATTTCTGTGTTCATGTTACCGCGGTTCGGATCCAATTCATCCAAAAAGACCGGCTTACCTTTGCTGTCTTTTAAGATCGAATATCCTACGTCCCTCTCTAACTTCGCCCGACTCTCAAACACTTCCGGAAAATCTTTCCTGATATGGTTCCAATATCCCATGCCGCCTTTTACACAGCCTATACAGTTGTTATTGGGATATCCAAGTTCATACATTCGAGGTCGGGCAAAATCAAAAGTCCGTTCAAACAGTCCATGAACCTCTTCTTTTGATAATTGCCTGTCGAGAAGCGGAAACTCATGGTTCGCCTGCGGATTTGCTTCAATCGTCCTCTCTGCCCGGTTCTTCTCTTTTAGATCAAAGCCCCAGACATAAGTCAATTCACAATCCTTGTGCTGCTCTTCCCATTCTTTCCGCACTCTCTTTTTCAGCCAGTTCGTGCATGGTGCGAAGCCGTTTCCGGGATTTCTAAATCCCCCGAATACTCTGACGCACTCTTCTACACTGCTGTACTCTTTTGATCGTAGTATCTCGATCTCTTTTCCAACCGCTTTCTCGCAATCTTTGATAAATCGGATACTATCCGGGTGCTGGTCAGCTATGTCAATATAGATCCATTTGTCTACATTTCCGGCAAGATAGCCTGCCATAAAGCTTGATATTCCTGCGCTGATCCAGCATACTGTTAGTTTTCGTTTCATAACACCACGTACAAATACCGTATCGTGGATAAGGACTTCACGCTTCCCTTGCTACTTCAACATGGCTTTCACAAGATTGTTCCCACTCATGCCTCTTTCACGCAACTGTCAGTCCTTTTGTTCTTGCCACTTTTCACGCTTTGGCAGTCAACCCGGTTTACCGGGATTCGTTATTACTCCTTTCGTTTTTGCTCTTTCATCTTGTTTTTCGCGGTGTCGGAATTCGACACCAAACCTCCTTGTTTTCAAGCTGAATGTTCTTTTTCTAATCGTTCTTTTGCAAGCAACACCTCTGCATTGTTTACTAAAAGCATTAAGCTTATATGATCTAATGATTCAACAAGCATACATAGTTCTGCAATCTCTTTTCGATTAGAAAAACCATGCTTTTTTTCTACGTGTTTCATGTCATCACCTCGCATCAATAAGTTGTTTCAATAAACACAATAGTTCATTTAATAAATATTGTCAACACTTTTTTGTTTATTCTATGAACTTTTTTATTGACACGCCTATTTTTGTTGTTATAATTATTTTTAAGAAAGGAGAGCATACATGGAGTCTATTGGTGAAAGATTGCGTATTATTCGGAAAACCGAAAAACTTACACTAGAGGATTTTGGAAAACGTCTTGGTGCCAAAAAAAGCACGATTAGTCAATTAGAAAATGGCAAGAACAACTTAACAGAACAAATGAAGGTAGCCATATGTAAAGAGTATAATGTTAATAGAGATTGGTTAGAAAACGGTACAGGTGAAATATTTCTGTCTCCTTCTGATGACATTGGTGATCTAATTTCTGAAATTATTGAAAATAAAGATGAGGATTTTTACAAAATGGTCTTAGAATTGGTTAGAACATATCAACAACTTAGTCCCGATTCAAAAAAGGTTTTAATTGATTTTGCTCGAAAATACCAAGAAAATGCTAAAGAGAATTAGCAGTTAAACCATTTTTGATATGGCACATATCAAGCAAACAACATTTTGAAAATGGCACAAAAACACTAAAAACCCGGACGATATCATTTCGTCCGGGTTTTCTATTCTCTTGTACTATACTTTTCTACTTTCCTTTATTCCATATTCTCCTCTAACAGCATGAACTTTTACATTATAGCATTTTTGACAAATAAAAATATAAAAAGTATACTTATATAAATTTGTATATGCACATACATAGCTCATCTACCATTATTAGGAAGAAAGAGTAACGAAAACGCTTGTATTTTAAGCGTTTTTTGTGCCATAACAAAAGCCGGCTGATTATGCCGGCTTTTGCTGTCTAATCTTTATTCTCTGTTTTTACATTGCTTTGACAAACTGCGTCCTGCTACAAAAATTAGTATCAAAATTGCTACAAAAATCACCATACATTTCAACTCTGTATAGTCAAGTTTTATTTTATCCAACCATTCCAACAAGCCATAACGGTGCATTCCTAAAAGAGCTAAAGCAAAAATCATAATAGATACAATGATATAATTAGTCCACCAAAAAATTGGATATTTTTGAAAAATTGTAGCATCTGGAGCGTCACTGGATGCAAATGCAATCTTGGTCATCTTGGAAATACAGAATAAAAAAACAAAAATGAGATTGACTAAACCTAATCCCCATACACAACATATAACAATCAGTTTAAGCAGAGAAACCTTATTCACTCCTGAAAGAATATTGTCTAAAGAACTAATTCCTCCAAATAATAAAAATGAAAGAGCTGTAAAAATACCAACTAAGGTAAGTAGTTGGGCATTCATTTCCTTCGTAAGATTTTCCTTAAAAGGCTCTATGCTTTTACTGAATTTTTGTTCATATTCATCATCTGTTTGTTTTAATCCATTGTATTGCTGCTTGGCTAAGTTGATATGATCATAGATTTTAATCAATGATTTTTCTGTATCAATATAATGTTTTTTTTCCGTTGTATTTTTCTCTTTTTCCTCTTTATACTGTTTAGAATTTGTGTATCCTATTAATTTTTCAATATTAGAAAGAACAGATCCAACCACATTTTCTGCGTCTTCCAGTGTATTATCATCATAAGAATTGTATATTTTCAAACTAATTTCAGAATATAATATTCTATCATATTTTTTTATATATTCTAAAAGAGCTGCAAACGTTTCTTCGACATTAAAATCATTACTGTTCATAAACAACAGATTGCAAAATGTAGTTATTTCAGTAGCCATCTTTTCTGTAACTACTGTAGTTGCTTTAATATTTTGGGGTCTGATACTAATCAACTGTACTCACCTGCTTAAAATATTCTATAATACTTTCGTTCGTGATAGGATTATTATGTCCTGGTCGATTGTATGCATCAATCCAAGGCGACTGACTATGTGTTATATCAACCAATGTCGATGCTGAATATTGTGCACATTGATCTACAATTCCATCTATCAGTTCACGAACTCTTCTTGAAAATGTACGTATCATCTGCGATGTTGTGGTACACGGAATATTAGACCCTCCATATACGCGATATTCAAAATAAACATTTGGTACTACAGGACCAAAGTCCCAAGCTTCAATCCGATCTTCAAAACAAGGCTGTTCTGTTTCAATTAAAAATTCAGCTTGTATAAAATACAAAATTTTCTGCAGCTTTAAATTACTGATTGAATAATTTCTATCATTACAAAACCGAATAACATATTTGGCTATTTCTTGGGCTTTATACATACACACTCCTCCTCTCATACGAACACTTGTTCTTTTGTGAAATGTACTAGTCATTCTACCACTTTCTATACTTTATATCAATATTATTATAGCATTTTTTTGAAAAAAAGTGCAAAAACATCCATTTATTATATTTTTTTCTCATTTTTTTAAAAAATCCTCCAAACCTCTTGAAACATATGTTCGATTATGTAATAATATCCTCATACATGATAATACATTAGATTATAGAAATATCTTCCTTATAGCATATGCCTCATTTTCCGGCTCTCACCATCTCACGCTGTAAGAAGGAGGAGCATTATCATGGAATTGATCTACCTTAGAAAGTCGCAGGCAGATAACCCGAATGAATCCGTTGAAGAAGTGTTAGAGAAGCACGAATACCAGCTTCAGGAATATGCAATGCAGGAGTTGGGTTATACCATCCCCGAAGAAAATATTTATCGTGAAGTCGTGTCCGGTGAAACGATCCGGGATCGTGTCGAGATCAAGAAAATCCTACAGCTTATTGAACTCGAAGAGATCACTGCAGTCATAGTGATCGAGCCACAGCGTCTTGGCCGTGGTGATCTGGAGGACTGCGGCCGTATCGTCAATGCATTCCGTTACACAAACACTAAGATCATGACACCGGTAAAAACATATGACTTACAGGACAAATATGATCGCAAATTCTTTGAGATGGAGTTACAGCGTGGATCTGATTATCTGGAATATTACAAAGAGATTCAGGCAAGAGGACGGCTTGCATCCGTCAAACGTGGCAACTATATTGGAAGCACTGCTCCCTATGGCTATAAAAAGATTCAGATAACGGATGAGAACGGCAAGAAGTGTTTTACCTTGCAAGAGATCCCCGAAGAAGCTGCTGCACTGCGAAAAGCATATGACCTTTTTGTAAATGAAGCGTATGGTTTTCGCAAGATCGCAACTGCGCTGGATGAACTCGGATTCAAGCCACGCAAAATCGCGCATTGGTCGCCTTCTGCGATCAAAGATATGCTTTCAAACCCGGTATATATTGGGAAAGTTCGCTGGAACTGGCGAAAAGGCAAGAAAGTCATTGAAAACGGAGTGGTACATATCAGCCGTCCAAAAGCCAAAGATTCGGATATATATGAAGGAAAACATCAGGGAATCATTGATGAAAAGACCTATTATGCAACATTAGACCGCATGGGCAGAAATATCCGTGCAAGAGAAAATGTTAAGATCCGCAATCCTTTTGCCGGCTTGCTCTATTGCAAATGTGGCAGAGCAATGACGTACCGGACTTATAAAACTCCCGATGGGCAGGATCGCTGCGAACCACGTCTGCTTTGTGACGATCAGGTACATTGTCATTCGGTATCATGTACCTATCAGGAAATAGAACAGCGTGTGATCGCAATCTTGAAAGATACGATCGCCAACTTTGAAGTGGAGCTTGACCAATTCGATGAAAAGAGCCACCGGATACAGACCTCTACTCTGGATGGATTAAAAGCCAAGCAAAACGCTGTAAAGAAGAAAGAAGTCTCGCTTTGGGAAAAGTATACCGAGGACGCAATGCCAAAGGATGTCTTTGACAGCCTGCTTCGCAAAATAACGACGGAGAAAGCACACTTAGAACGTTCCATACAAAACCTTGAGAAAGCAAAGAAAGATAAGAAATATTTCTGCGATCATCTTGTGACATTCCGGAATGCACTGACCGCATTAACAGATCCGGCAATACCGGCAGAAAAGAAGAATGCATTCCTAAAAGAATGCATCGAACGAATCACTTACACCAGGCAGAAAGCAGACCATAAAGGTACCTGTAAAACTAAAGGAGACAGCTCCAAAGCCAAGCCTGTGATCCATCTGGAAGTCACTTTGCATCTGTAATTTTAAAAATCCCTTACACCTACATCATCAATGAACATATGAACTGGCTCATCTCGAAATTGTTGCAACAATCATCCGCCAGCTCACCAGAAACCTGACACCGGAAGAAATAAAGTCATCGGGCTTTGATAAATACTATGTTGATCAAACCCTTGCAATCTGGCCTCAGGCGGCAGGCGGTATTCCATTCAATGCCTGTGAGTTTCAATGCAAGGGTGACACAATCACCGATCTGCATGAAGATATGGCCGCTGAGCAAAAAGCCCGAAGCACCTATGATAATATCTTACGCATGATCAAGGATCCTGAAATCTGCGATCCTATCCGTTTCTTACGAGAACGTGAAATTGTTCATTATCAGCGTTTCGGTGAAAGCTTACGTCGTATTCAGGATGATCTGGATTCCAGAAACTTCTATGCATTTAATGCACAGATTGATAAGAAGCATTGCTGACATGCCTCTGTAATCACCTTTACAGATTGCATTTTATATAGATTAAAGAGGGTAGTGCCCCGGCACTACCCTCTCTTTCTTAAATCTTCTATGCTCTTTATCTACTACATGCTTTACATTTTCCAATCCCCAATTTTCAGGGTTTTGCATTCTATTAGCAGATCTCTGCTCCTGCCGGCATTGCTTTTTCCGGTGTCATAAGGGCAAGATTACCTTCTGCATCTTCGGCACAAAGAAGCATTCCTTCCGAAAGAACACCTGCAAGTTTAGCAGGTTTCAGGTTCACAAGAACCATAACTTTTTTGCCAACCATCTCTTCTGCTGAATAGTATTTTTTTATACCGGAAACGATCTGTTTTACTTCACTTCCGATCTTAACCTGCGAGCAGAGAAGTTTCTTTGATTTCTTCACTTCTTCACAAGCAATGATCTCACCGACCTGAAATTGCATTTTCATAAAGTCATCAAATTCAATCTCCGGTTTTGCTTCTATATCAATGCTTTCCTCGTCCTGTTCATCCGTATTTACTCCTGACTCTGCTTTTGCTTCTGCCATTTGTTTCTTCTTGATCTCTTCTGCCTGTGCAAGAACTTCTTTCGGATCCAGACGCATAAAAAGGATTTCCGGCTTATCGGTTACTTTTGTTCCCGAAATATATTTTCCAAATGTATCCATTTCATCCAATGGACGCTTCGTTGTATTCAGCTGTGCTAAAATCTTCTCTGTTGTCTCAGGCATAAATGCTTCTAACAGACTTGCACCAATCGTAATGCTTTCCACAAGGTTATAAAGAACTGTAGAAAGTCTGTCTTTTTTCGATTCATCTTTACCAAGAACCCAAGGCTCTGTTTCATCAATATATTTGTTACAGCGTTTGAACAATGTAAAGATTTCCGTGATCGCATCTGCTACACGCAAATGTTCCATCTTATCTTCAACTGCTTTCGGTGTACTAAGAACTTTCTCTTTCAGGCTTACATCCACATTTTCTACAACACCCTTGTCTTCTACAACGCCATCCAGATATTTATTTGTCATGGAGATCGTTCTGTTTACAAGGTTACCAAGGACATTTGCAAGATCTGAGTTCATACGCTCAACCATCAATTCCCAACCTACTACGCCATCACTTTCAAATGGCATCTCATGAAGCATGAAATAACGGACTGCATCTACGCCAAACACATTAACCAAATCATCCGCATAAATAACATTACCTTTTGATTTGCTCATTTTTCCATCACTTTGTAACAGCCATGGATGACCAAATACCTGCTTTGGTAAAGGAAGATCCAATGCCATCAGCATGATCGGCCAATAAATCGTATGAAAACGAAGAATATCTTTTCCGATCAGATGAAGATCTGCCGGCCAGTATTCTTCATAAAGATTTCTTCCATTTTCATCTGTTGTATGGTTTCCATCCAGATCAAAACCAAGGCCGGTAATATAGTTGCTTAATGCATCGATCCATACATAGACTACATGATCCGGATCAAAGTCTACCGGAATACCCCATTTGAAAGAAGTACGTGAAACACAAAGATCCTGTAATCCCGGAAGAATAAAGTTATTCATCATTTCCTTTTTACGTGATTCCGGCTGGATAAACTCTGGATGTGTATTGATATGCTCGATCAGACGATCTGCATATTTACTTAAACGAAGAAAATATGCTTCTTCTTTTGCAGGCTGGCATTCACGTCCACAGTCAGGACACTTGCCATCTACTAACTGCGATTCCGTAAAGAAAGATTCACAAGGTGTACAATACATTCCTTCATAATATCCTTTATAAATATCACCCTGATCATATAACTTCTTAAAAATCTTCTGAACCTGTTTCTCATGATCCGTATCTGTTGTACGAATAAATTTGTCATATGACGTATTCATCAGATCCCAGATAGTCTTGATCTGACCGGACACATCATCAACAAACTGTTTTGGAGTAACGCCTGCCTCCTGTGCCTTCAACTCGATCTTCTGACCATGTTCATCTGTACCTGTCTGAAAACGTACATCATATCCCTGCTGACGTTTGAAACGAACAATACTGTCTGCAAGAACAACCTCATAAGTATTTCCAATATGCGGTTTACCTGAAGTATACGCAATCGCTGTGGTTAAATAAAATTTCTTCTTATCTGCCATAGTTTCCTTCCTTTCCTGCTCTGTTTCTTATGATCAATTTTTCTAAGAATTCAGATATCAAAAATCCATTTTCATAACAGTAAGCCATCTGTCAGAAAAATTTAGACCTTTTCATCGCTGAATTTTCTAAGCAATAAAAAACTACTGATCACACCAGCCACAACTGCAGATGCTTTTCATCGCTGAACTTTCTCAGCAATAAAAAACGCCTCTAAGAACCTGACGTTCTTAAAGACGAGTATATCCCGTGTTACCACTTTAATTCCAATTTGTCTCGCGACAAAATGCTCTGCTACTGCAATAGATCTGATCTACAGTATGGCACTATAACGGGTGCTCCCGTCGCAGCCTAACAAGAATATAATCTGTCGTATAATATACTATCTTCTGATCACTATTACGATCAGAACATTGCCTGATAAACAATTCTTGTGTCGGTACGAGGCTCCAAGACCATCTTCCATCATAAAATCCAATTCCCTTTCTCAGCCTCCGGGTTCTCTGTAAAAGTTTTTATCATGTACTCTTCTTTTCATTGCTTTTTACTAATATCTACATTATTTTATGCTTCCTTCCGCTATTTGTCAATAGATTTTCCCCTCTAACCGGTAATACCTATAAACGCCTTTAATGAAACTCCGTCATATACTTACGATAATGCAATGGCAGCATATTTGTTTGCAGCTTCTGATTTTTTCTTTCCACAATGGCGATATGATCAAAGAATGTTTTCCACAAATCTGCGTATTCTTCCTGCTTTTCTGTTAATTCTTCTAACTTTTTTGCCTCCTGTCCGGTTAAAAGCCGTAACTCCCACGATCCGTCTGCCTGATGAAAAGCTGCCTCCTGATGTGTCTTGTCATAGATGATAAACCATTCACTGATAAAACGTTCCCCAAAATGCTGCATCAAATTCGGTATTACATGGTGGCGTGGTTCGATCACACCAAGCAACAAGGAAGGTTCTTGGGCTACTTCCTGAAAACGCAAAAATTCATTAAAATAATGTGCTTCGTTTTGTACTGCACGATTGATTGCAAAGATCCGCTTTACACAGGGAAGCTGTAATGCTTCACATACCTGCTTTCCCATTGTAAAACCATATGCAACAAACCGGTATACAACATCTCCTCTGTCTGAAAAATCGGATGCTAATGCATTCATCATAAAAGCATATGCTTTCCATGATATCTTAGACCGAACAGCCTTGATCACACTGTCTTTTTTACCGGAATCTGTCTGCACAGTGATGTATTCCGAAAAAAGAGTTCTATTCGTAGTATATCCCGGACTTTGTGGTTCTATCCGAATATATTCATGTCCATAACCGGATATACCGGCATCATATATCGCACTTAAGATCCCATCTACGGTGTCTTCACATTGGTATACTCTGATCATCTTATCCATAAGCCCCTCCTTTCCATAACGCTTATCAGGATATCAAGTTTTCAAAATATTTCACCCAGGCATTTCAAAATCCAAGAATATCTCAACCGGACATTTCGGAATCAGAAAAAAATGAAAGCTGACGGTATGTGACTTTTTCACCATATCCCTTCATGACATCCGGTTCTTTATCTATGAGATTGCGTGTAATATAGTCTTCATCTATTTTCAAAAAAGAATACATCATTTTCCCCTGACAAGTGATAAAATAGACGGCACGTTTCATAACAACACCAATCGCTTTTAAAGCTTCAAAATCCAGATTACCGGTCTTTCTTGCTTTAATAATTCTTCTTGCTGATTTCACCCCAATTCCCGGAACACGCAACAACGTATCAAAAGATGCTCTGTTGATTTCTACCGGAAACTCTTCGAGATGTCCTAATGCCCAGTCACATTTCGGATCTAAATATGTATTAAAAAACGGGCGCTTTTCTGATAATAATTCATTTGCCTGAAACCCATAATAGCGAAGAAGAAAGTCAGCCTGATATAGCCTGTGTTCCCGTCTGAGCGGAGGCTGTGTATTCCATGCCGGAAGTGTAACATCCTGATTGACATTGACAAAAGCAGAGTAAAATACTCTTTTGAGATCAAACTTCCGGTATAATGCTTCCGTCACTGCCATGATCTCATAATCACTCTCACCGGAAGCGCCTATGATCATCTGCGTACTTTGTCCACTCGGAACAAAACCTCTGCTGATATCCCTGTTTTCCCATTTTGTAAGAGCTGTTGCCCTTGATGGCTGTATAATGTCTGCTTCCTTGGTCACTTCTTTTTCCTGTCCGCTCGTTCCATGAAGCAATCTGCTTCCTATCTGCCCATTCTGACTTCCCGGTAAAGCTCTTCCTATTCTTTTTTGCGTATACCAGTATGCGCTTTGATTGCCTCCTTTCATCCCTAAAGCCAGTCGGCTTTCTTCCACACCATTTTGAATCTGACGCATCGGTGTTAAAATAGTGCTTCTTGACTTGTTCGGTGCTAACTCTTGCAATCCTTTTGCAGTCGGCAGTTCCAGATTAACGCTCATACGATCAGCATACCATCCTGCTTCTTCAATTAGTTCAGGTGATGCTCCGGGGATTGCTTTACAATGAATATATCCGTTAAAACGATGGATTGTCCGAAGATCATGTAATGTCTTACAGATCCGCTCCATTGTATAATCCGGCGACTCTACGATTCCGGAGCTTAAAAATAGTCCTTCTATACAATTTCTGCGATAAAATTCCATCGTTAAGGAACAGACTTCTTCCGGTGTGAAAGTTGCACGCGGCACATCATTGGTGCAGCGGTTGATACAATATTTACAATTATAAATACACTCATTTGTATACAATATCTTTAAAAGAGAAATGCATCTTCCATCCGCAGAAAAGGAATGACAGACTCCTGCTGCCTCACAGCTCCCAAGCATTCCCTTTTTTCCTTTTCGGGAAACACCGCTGGATGTACATGCTACATCATATTTTGCTGCATCTGCCAAGATTGCCAGCTTCTCTTTTATTCCGGCTTTTTCCTGTAAAACCATATCATGTCTCCTTTCTGCACGCAAAAAGAGGTTGACGAACATTTGTTTGTCTGCTATACTATCACATGAACAAACGTTCGTCAACCTCTTTTTCAAATAAAAAAACGATTATTTTCCGGTTACAACAGAAAGGATTTCTTCCGGTTTATGTATCAGATATTCGGGTTCCAAACTTACAAGAAGCTCCTCACTTCGAAAACCCCAGGTAACGGAGATACATGGAATTCCGGCATTTTTTGCCGTCGCACGATCCACATCCGAGTCTCCGACATACACGGTATTCTCCTTTGTTGCTCCAAGCAAGCGCATTGCTTCATATACAGAATCCGGTGCGGGTTTTCTGCTAATCCCCTCTCTCTCTCCTATTGCTACATCAATATATTTTGCAAAATAATATTTTGCCAGATCTTTTACGGCATCATCTGCTTTATTTGATACGATCGCCATAGAGATATTCTGCTCTTTTAATGCATCCATCACTTGTTCCATTCCTTCATACATAGAAGTTTTTACACGCGAATGTGTTGCATAATACTCACGGAATGTTGCAAAGACTTTATCCGTTTTCTCAACACTTGTTCCCTCCGGCACTGCCCGATCGATTAATTTACGAATTCCATTGCCTACAAAGCAACGCACTTCTTCCAGAGTACGGGTTGGATAACTATGCTGAGCCAGTGCATAATTTGTACTATCCTTTAAATCTTCTAATGTGTTTAACAAAGTTCCATCCAGATCAAAAATTACATTTTGATACATAGTATCCCTCCATTCTGTTTATATATACTCTCGGTAATTTTTCAAAACAAATCCTTCAGCCGGATTTCCGAGAGTACATTTATCTATATCAATGTCGCAAAGAACGGTGCCAATACAACTGTGATCACACCCGAAACTGCAATAGATAACCCACTCATGGCACCTTCTATTTCGCCAATTTCAAGTGCTTTGGCTGTTCCCATTGCATGTGCCGAAGTGCCTAACGCAACGCCTTTTGCAATCGGTTCTGTAATATGAAAGATCTTATAGATCATTTCAGCGATCACATTACCAAGAATTCCCGTCACTACGATCACCGCTACCGAAATCGTTACATAACCGTTCAGTTCTTCTGAAACACCCATTCCAATCGCTGTTGTGATAGATTTAGGAAGCAGTGAAACATATTCCTTATGTTCATAAGAAAATACGACTGCAAAAAGGAAAACACAAATCGCACTTGTCAGACATCCTGCCAAAATACCTGATAAAATTGCGACCCAGTTCTTTTTTAATTTTTCAAACTGCTGGTGCAAAGGAATTGCAAGACAAACTGTCGATGGTGTCAGGAAATAGCTAAGATACTTAGCCCCTTCCTCATAAGTTGCATAATCAATATCAAACCCCACCAGAAAAACAATTGTTGCTGCAATTGAGATCAATAACGGATTAAACAACGGAAAATTTACTTTCTTTTTCAAAAGTAGTCCGATCTCATAAGTACACAAACTGATAAACACTCCAAAAAAAACTGATTCCTGTATAAAATCTTTCATATAATTCTTCTCTCCCGGTTTTTGAACTTTTTACTAACTCAATTTATGATACAAATTTGACATAATGTGTCTCTTTTATAAACACCTTTTAAACTTCATCCATATTTCTTCTTTTTCGAAGTGCGATCACCCCCTGCGTTACCAGACCGGATACTGCCATAACCAGTATCGTAGATACCACGACTATTAACACAAGACTGCCAAGCATTGGTTTCATTACGCCCCATGACTCTAAAAGACCGACACCTGCCGGAATAAAAGTGAGCGGCATGATCTCTACAAAGAATTCGCCTACATCCCGAACAGAGGCTAACGGAAGCAGCTTTGTTTCAAGTGCGAGCAGAAGTGCAAGCAATCCATAGATGCTGGCAGGCACCGGAAACGGAAGTAATGCTTTTAACACTTCACCTAAAAAAGTAAATACCATAATAATTACAAATTGCCTTACATATTTCATATTGTTCCTCGTTTCTTTCTAAATAAAAAGCAACATCAGCATGCTTTTATATCTTTAAGCACAAAGTGTGTCAGATGCAAAACATCTGGATTTCGAAGTTATTATATTGCTTCTATACAAGTATTTTCTGTTCCATAAAAATACCAGATACTATAGTATCACATTATTTTCAAAAAAATAGTACAAATTTAATACAATTATGCACCAATTCTCTTGTAATCTTTTGCTGAATCAGAAAATACTACACCGGGATCTGAATGTTCTCTTATCCCGGTTATTGCTTTGTATCTTCCAAACTTATCAATTTTTTTATATTCAGACATGTAATTGCCTTATTTTATGGTAAAATAAGAAAGTGCGAAGAATGAGCTTTACACGCTAAGAATTGCTTTGGCAATTCTTGCTGATACATTACTACTGTTATGAACAGTTTTCAATCCCATAAGAAAATACAAAAAGAATGGAGAACATAATGAGAAAAAAATTACTAACATCTATCCTGGTACTCAGCATGGCCTGCTCTGTAATCTCAGAACACACTGCTTTTGCTGCTTCTGTAGCGACTCAACCTGCTATCAGTACTGACAGTACCGAAACTACCGACACTATAAAAGATACCGATACAACAAAAAATACAAATACACAGAAAAGCTATTCCTTTAAGAAAAATACCTTTTCTTATAAAGGTTCAAGCCAGAGTGTCAGTCCATTGACAAACTCTACTTACACACATGCGGATGCATTTGATGGGATGTACATTTTTAACGGTATTGATGTTTCTTATCATAATGGTACGATTGACTGGAATGCAGTTGCTGCAACCGGCATTGACTATGCGATCCTGCGTGTCGGTTATCGTGGTTACGGCAGTACCGGCAACCTATGTGCCGATGTTAAATTCGATGAATACATTCAAGGGGCAATCGCAGCCGGAATTCCGGTTGGAGTTTATTATTATACAGAAGCAATCTCTACAGATGAGGCAATTGCAGAAGCCAATTATTGTATTGAAAAGATAAAAGATTACAATATCACACTTCCTGTTACGATTGATTTTGAGCCGGGTACGAACAAAGGCCGTTCTTATAAAGCAAATCTTAGCAAGACACAGGCGACCAACCAGGTAAAGGCTTTCTGTGATACGATCGCAGCAGCCGGATATACACCTGCCATCTATGCAAACAAAAGCGACCTGACAACTCGTATTGATGGTGCTTCTCTTGGAAGTTCTTATAACATCTGGCTGGCGCAGTATAACAGTAAAACCACCTACACCGGTGCCTATCAGCAATGGCAATATAGCAGCTCCGGTACAATTTCCGGAATCAGCGGTAAAGTAGATTGTAACTTCTTCTATTCTGCTGCCGATTCTTTAACAAGTACGGCACCAACCGGTACAAGCATTGCGTCTGCTACAATTTCGTCTATTCCGAATCAGACCTACTCTGGAAAAGCCATCTCTCCTGCCGTAACAGTACGCTACAACGGGCAGACATTGCTACAGGGTACTGATTACAAATTGACCTATTCTAACAATACTGCGATCGGTAAAGCTTCTGTTACCGCAAAAGGTATCGGTGCTTATAGAGGCAGTGTCACCAGACAATATAATATTAATCCTGCAAAGATTTCTTCCTTTAAAAGCAAATCCGCATCACGCCAGATTACCTTAAAATGGAAAAAAGGAAGCAACAATTGTGGTTATCAAATATTTAGAAAAAAAACCTACAATGCTAAATCTTATAAGAAAGTCAAAACAATATCTGCGAATACCACAACAAAATGGATTAATAAAAAACTAACATACAACCGGGAATATTATTATTATATCCGCCCATATAAAACAGTAAATGGTGCTAATTTCTATGGCAGCTTAACTTACCTGACAACTTCTACTACGCCACGGAATAAAAAGCGTACGATTCGCAAAAAAACTGCATTATATAAACAGCCAAGCCTGAAAGGTACAAAACTTGCTACGATTCCAAAGAAAGCAAAAATAACCTGTATTTCCAGAACCTATGTGACAGCTTCTAAAAAAGTTTACCATGTCACATATAAAAAAGGCAGTAAAACATATACAGGATATATCGCCGGGAACACACGGCTTTACTAGCCGGCAATCAGAACCTTTTCCTGCTACACTTTCCGCATTACAGCTTAACTGTAACACACAAAATAACCAGACTACAAAACAGCCGGTCTGACTACATTCTTTCCAGCCATACAAACGCTTGAAAGAATTGCCAAACCGGCTGTTTTTATTGTTCTTATAGTATAGAGTTCCTTCTTATTCCCTGCTTTTATTTTTTATAATCAAAACGATATATATTAACAGACAATGGTGGAAGCTTCATTTGTAAAGAATATATTTTTCCTTCACATTCTTCTTTGTCTGCTTCGACAAATTTCTTATTCCGTACGCCTGTTCCACCGAAGCGTTCTTCGTCTGATGAAAGAAGCAGCTCATAACGTCCTCTGCATGGTACACCTGTACGATATGCATCATATTCTACCGGTGTAAAGTTACAAATGAAAAGCAACTGGTCTTTTGCATTTAAACCACGTCTCACAAAGCTGACGGTACTCATCTGTGCATTTTCACAGCTCATCCATTCAAACCCCATCGTATCATAATCATTTACATACAATGCATCATACTTTGCATATAAATGGTTCAGTTCGCGTACAAAATCCTGCATCTGTTTGTTTCTTTCTTCATCAAGAAGGAACCAATCCAGACTTCGCTTTTCACTCCACTCTCTAAACTGGGCAAATTCCTGTCCCATAAAGAGAAGCTTCTTGCCGGGATGACCATACATAAAGCCATACGCAGTACGCAGATTTGCAAATTTATCATCGATTTCACCCGGCATTTTATTGATCATAGAGCCTTTTCCATGCACTACCTCATCATGTGATAAAACCTGAATAAAGTTCTCACTATAAGCATATTGCATACTAAAAGTCAGTCTTCCATGGTTATTTGCCCTAAAATACGGATCCATATGCATATATTCAAGAAAATCATTCATCCAGCCCATATTCCATTTGAACAGGAAGCCAAGTCCGCCAAACTCAACCGGAGAAGTCACACCCGCCCATGCGGTAGATTCCTCCGCTATGATCATGGTTCCCGGAGCCTGCTTTTCAAATTCACGGTTCATATGATGAAACAAATGGATCGCATCATAGTTTTCATTGCCACCATCTTCGTTTGGCAGCCATTCTCCATCATCTTTTCCATAATCGAGATAAAGCATAGAAGCAACGGCATCCACACGTAATCCGTCCACATGGAATTTCCTCAGCCAGAAAAGTCCATTTGCAAGCAGGAAGTTCTCGACTTCTTTTTTGTTATAATTAAAAATATATGTGCCCCAGTGTGGATGTTCACCACGTCTTTTATCAGGATGTTCATACAATGGCTGTCCATCAAAGTTTCCAAGTCCATGCTCATCCTTTGGAAAATGTGCCGGTACCCAGTCTAAGATCACATAAATACCCTTTTCATGCATATAATCCACAAAGTACATAAAGTCTTTTGGATCTCCGTAACGTCTTGTCGGAGCATAATATCCGGTTACCTGATATCCCCACGAACCATCAAACGGATGCTCTGCAATTCCCATAAGCTCAACATGCGTATAGCCCATTTTCAGAACATAGTCTGCAACCATCGGAGCAAGTTCGCGATAGTTATAGAAACCATCTTCCGTTCCGTCATCTTTCTTTTTCCATGATCCTAAATGCATTTCATAAATAGCCATCGGCTTTTTACGAAGAGACTGTCTTGTCTCTTTGACTCTGGCATTCATCCATTTGTTGTCTTTCCAATGATAACCTTCTATATCAGCTACTACAGAAGCATTATTGGGACGAAGTTCTGCACAATTTGCATAAGGATCCGACTTCATCAACAGATCGCCTTTTCGCGTTAAGATCTGGTATTTGTAAACAGCTCCCGGTTCTACTCCGGGAATAAATATCTCATAAACTCCTGATACTTCCAATGTACGCATCAAATGAAGTCGTCCATCCCACATATTAAAGTTTCCAACCACACTGACTGCTCGTGCATGAGGTGCCCAAACCGCAAAATACGTACCCTTCACACCATTGATCGTCATAGGATGTGCCCCCAACTTATCATAGATCTGATAATGCTTTCCCTCTGCAAAAAGATACAGATCATCACCGCTGATCTGTGGTTCAAATGCATATGGATCAGCTGTGACCACCACATCATTCTCTCCATAATAGATATGAAGCAGATAATCTGACTTATATTTCTTTCCATCTACATATAACCCAAAGAAACCACTGCCTTCTCCAACTTCTTCGAGTTCAACTTTCTGCTCTCCCTTAGCATTTGTTACAAAAATCTGCTTTGCTTCCGGACGATATACAGTAAAGACCTGTCCTTTGCCAAAGTTGTGTAATCCCAGAATATTATGAGGTGCATTGTGACATCCTGCCAGCAGCTCATCATATTCTACCCAATTAATCCATTGATCTAATTTTTCCTGCATAAAACCTCCCCCTATCGACATCTCCTTATGTTATAAAAAGCGCAAAGCCAGCGCTTTGCTATGTGTTCCACTACTGTACGAGCAGCTTCCTAATGTTATAAAAAAGCGCAAAGCCAGCGCTTTGCTATGTGTACCACCACTGTACAAGCAGCTTCCTAATGTTATAAAAAAGCCACCTACACTGCATGTATAGATGGCTTTGCTTTTGCATGTGTTTTTATTATAAAATAATTCACATTAGAAGTCAACGAAAGCACCTCTTTTTCTAAATGTACTCCCGGAATTTTCTGAACGAAATTTTCAAGATGGATCTCCCCGACTTATTCGCTAAGGACATCGCTCATCTGATTGATCATATCTTCATCCTTTAAGCGGAATAAAAATTCTACACGTCGCGATGCATTCCGGTCTTCTTTTCCATCCGTATCCAATACAGGATTGCTAAAAGACTTTCCATTTGCCGTGATCATATCACGTACCCCTTTGATCTTACTTTCTGATAAGACCGCATTCTTTGCATTCAGACAATAAGAAGACACCGACAATGCTCTCTTTTGTGAAAGTTCTAAGTTATACAGATAATCACCTTCCGAATCCGTATGACCTTCAATGATGATTTCCGAAACATACTCTTTAAACTGTTTATTTGTCAAAACACCAATATATTTTGGTATAAATTTCTTTAAAAGACTTTCTCCCGACTGCTTTAACACTGCCTGTCCCGAATCAAAAAGAATGCTTGAATCCAATGCAATCGAACCTGTCTTTTCATCGACATTGATACTCATATCGGTTCCGTCGAATTCCTCTTTCAATGCTTCGATCAGCTCTTTACGAATTCCGATCAGCTTATCTAACTGTTCCTGCTGTTCTTTTATCACTTCCTGCTGCTGCTCTAACTCCGCCTGCTTTTCTTCATATTGGGACGTAGATTGTAAGATTGTAAAAGAAATAATCAATATAAAGATCAAAAGCAATGCCGCCATCATATCGGAATACGACAGCCAATAACTTGTCTCTTCTTCTTCCCGCTTATGTTTATTACGCATTTTTCCCTCGTTTCTTATACTCATTTCGAACTATCTTCCATACGGATTTTTCATTGCATTGGCAATCTTTTGCGCCAGACTGTCACCAAAAGAATCCAAAACCTTTTCCATCTCCTGCATCTGGTATTCCTGAAACTTCAAAAACATTCCGATCTGATCATTTGCCATATCCGGCAGTACATATTTATGATAAGCATTTAGAAAATATTCCACTGCGTTATATGCATCTTCCAAATTCTTTTTATATACAAAGTTAAAGATCAGCGAAAAAACCATACCATAGATAGATGTATGAAATGCGATCTTAATACCATCCATCAAAGGTGCGATACTATTTGTGATCTCTGCTGCACTTCCGGTATTAAAATTTTGCAGACCGATTGAAAGTCCGATAAAAGTACCAAGAATACCAAGACCTGTCATAACACCCGGTATAATACTTAAAATTCCTTTTTTGATCACAGCATCAAAATAATCTTCATTGATATAATCCGCCAGATCACAGGTTGATCCATATGCAGAAAGCATATTCAAACGTTTTCGTTCTACCCGGTATTCATTAAATTTGCGGTTTAATGCTTTATTATGAAAAAAATTTGTCTCATCCTTGTATTGTTCCCAAAGATATGCTCCGCTTTTATTAAAATCAATCTCCATAGTCTCTACGGCATATTTCATGCTTTTGATCATTTTGTTGACCGGCATAAAGCACTGTGTATTGGCCCAAAGGATCACGGCACCGATAATGATAAACATACTGATATTAACGACCAGATTTGCCATATCCGGCTTCGCACCACTAAAAAAGTTCAAACATACTGCTACACCTACCATAACAAAATACAATGGCAGTAGTATTCTTTCACTATTACTTGTTTTCATTCGTTTCTCCTTTTTGCTTTTACTTTTTAAGATTAGGGTGTCAGGGAAATTCAGACCTTTTAACACCATGATCTGTTTAGAGAAATTCACCCCTGATAAGATAACAAAACCCACTAAAACATTTTCGCATGAAACAGATCTTATATCAAAGATCCGTTTCATAACATAATCCTATATACGAAAATGTTTAGCGGGAAATATCTGAAAACACTGCCGGTTCTGTCATATAGCAGACCGGAATGTTTTCGAAGAATTCTTTTTATGACATAGATTCTACTAATTTTGTAACAGCTTCTGCCATTTCTTCTGACTGCTTGTCTGCATCTTCAAGAGAAGTACCTACAACACCATAGTAGAATTTGATCTTAGGTTCTGTTCCGGAAGGTCTGATACACATCCATACATTATCTGACATATCAAAGTATAATACGTTTGACTTTGGAAGTCCTGTTGGTTTTACCTCACCGGTTGCAATGTCTGTGATCGTATCTGCCTGATAATCACGGAATGATGTGACTTTGTGTCCGCAGAACTCTTTTAACGGCTCTTTACGAAGTGTTGCCATAATCTCCTGAATCTTAGCAAGACCTTCGATACCTTTCATGGTTACAGCCTGTACACCATCTTTATAGTATCCATATCTCTCATACATAGCGATCATGGCATCCCATAATGTCATGTTCTTTGTCTTATAATAAGCTGCTGCTTCACAAAGCGCCATTGTAGCAACGATCGCATCCTTATCACGAGCATGTGTGCCGATCAGGCAGCCATAACTCTCTTCAAAACCAAAGAGATATTTGCCCTGGCCGGTTGTTTCAAATCCAAGGATCTGCTGACCGATAAACTTAAATCCGGTCAATACTTCGATCAGGTCCACATCATAGTATTTTGCAATAGCATCTGCAAGATTCGATGTAACGATCGTCTTGATCAGCTTACCATCCTCAGGAAGTCCTTTTGTCTCTTTGATCTGGGAAATCTCATAATCAGCAAGCAGACAACCTGACATATTACCTGTTAATGCAATGTATTCTCCGCTCTTTGTATCCTTCACATAGACACCAAGACGATCGGCATCCGGATCAGTCGCAAGTACCAGATCGGCATCTTTTTCTTTTGCAAGCTTTAATGCAAGTTCAAAAGCTTCTGCTGCTTCCGGATTTGGATAACTTACTGTTGGGAACTCGCCATCAGGAAGCTCCTGCTCCGGTACAACATATACGTTTTCAAAACCAATCTCTTTTAAGACACGTCTCGCCGGAATATTACCTGTTCCATGTAATGGTGTATATACGATCTTAATGTCTTTTCCAACTTCTTTGATGCTGTCCCAATGAATCACCTGTTTTTTAAGTTCTTCAATATATTTATCATCAATCGCAGCACCGATCACTTCATAAAGACCTTTTTCCTGTGCGTCCCTCTTGTCCATTGTCTTAACTGTTGCATAATCCGTAACAGCTTTTACTTCATCCATAATGCCTGTATCATGAGGTGGTGTGATCTGTGCGCCATCTTCCCAATACACTTTATAACCGTTGTATTCCGGTGGGTTGTGGCTTGCAGTCACGTTAATACCGGCGATACATTTTAATTCTCTTACAGCAAAGGAAAGCTCCGGTGTTGGTCTGAGTGATTCAAAAACATAAGCTTTGATACCATTCGCAGCCAGGCAAAGAGCAGCTTCATCAGCAAATTCCGGTGACATTCTTCTGGAATCATATGCGATTGCAACACCCTGGCTTGTCTTACCTGCTTTTACAATATAATTAGCAAGTCCCTGTGTCGCTTTACGAACCGTATAGATATTCATGCGGTTTGTGCCGGCTCCGATAATACCACGAAGTCCTGCTGTACCAAATTCAAGATCGGTATAAAAACGTTCTTTGATTTCTTTGTGGTCATTTTCATTTGCCTTCAATTCCTTTTTGGTGTCTTCATCAAAATATGGATTTTCAAACCATGCCTTATAGCTTTCTTTGTAATTCATGAATTTTCCTCCTGTCATCCGGCATATGCCGTAAAGTGATTGATTTATCTATAGACGCATAAGCGTTCTTATATTTAGTATTTCTTGTTCCTGACGAAACTATTTTCACCGGTTTTGTCAATTATTGTGTATCATCTGCTACAAGATCAGCAAATGATAGTTTGGTATTCTTGTCATCATCCAGAATATCTACCGTGTAACTCTTTGTAACTTTTCCGGTCTCACTTAATGTAATAGTCTGAGAACCGATCACTTTTGTAAATGTACAAGGTGCCATGCCTTTATATACATTATCCAGATATACAGATGCACCTTCCGGTGCTGATACCGTGATCGTATGTCCGCTGTCGATCTTCTTCGTATCAGTATTGCTGTCAGTCGATCTATCTGATGACGAGGAAGTTGCAGCCGGTGTACTGCTTGCCGATGGTGTTGCAGAAGCTTCTGACTCCTCCTCATCGGTCAGGCTGATCGATATTGTTTTCGATGCTTCTTCTACATCTAAAATACCGGAATACGTCTGATATCCTGTCATAGACACTGTAACTTTATATTTGCCATAATTTAACCGTACCGGCTTGTCATAGCGGATCATTGTACCGTTCAAGGCAACATCTGCTCCTTCCGGCTCTACATTGAATGTAACTTCACCAATGTTTTTCTTCGTTGGTACATAATCACTAAAATCAACAACAACTTCCGAATCCGCCTTCACCGTCACGGTCTTTGTCGCACTCGCTCCGGTCTTTGACAAGGTCAGGCGGTACGTGCCCTCCCCGGCAGTGATCAGCATATTATCTGAAATCGGAACAATGATCTTGTCTCCCACTTCTGCCATACCGCCTTTGAAATCATTATAATTCGTAATACGGATATAGCCATGACCGGATGTCCTGACTGCTGAATATACTTTAATACCGATACCACGGACTGTCAACACATCCTGCGAACTAAACTCCATTGTATCGATCTGTGATGTCTCGGATGCAAAATAAGTATTCCGGTCATATTGGTATTTCTCACCGGCAAATTTCATCATATTTTGATCCGCATCAAATGAAAATTTCTTAACATCCTGATATTCCCATTCGTCTTCCGGAACGGATGCTGTCACGATCTTTGCATCACTGATGCGGTATTCCACCGTAAAGATCTCTCCTATCTCAATCTCTGATGCATCTTTTTCCTGTTGATAGCGATCTGTCACTACCGAAGTCTCACCATAGGATAATGTATCTACAGTATCTGTTTCTAATTCTCTTAACTGGATCTCTTCTTTTGCCGTATCGTTCTTCAAAACAACTCCGGTTACACCATGTGTTTCTATTGCCGGTGTTGATGCCGTCGTATTGTTCCTCTTTTTAATCGAAATACTACACGAAGTCAGAACGGCTACGCATAAAGCAGCTATGCATACCGGTAAAGTAATATGTTTGTGTGTTCTTTTCAACATTCATTCGTCCCTTCATCTACATCCGTGTATTATCTTCCGATCAGAGTGTCAATGCCTTCTTCCGACACAATAATCTTCTCAAAATAAGTATATGCTTTTGCATTCGTCCCTTGCAAATATACAGACATACCTATTTATATTTTACCACACACTTTTTTAAAATAAAAGCCCCCTGATTTCTCTTAAAAACTTTTGACGCTCCTGCTCCTGTTCTTCCATTTTTCTAAGTTTCTCATAGTTTTTCAAAGACATCCATGATTTCTTTCCATTGTAGTAAAAATTAATCTGTTTCCAGAACTTTTCCGGAAATAAAAACAAAAGATACAACATTTTTGCTTCGATATCGGAAAGCGGTCGTATTTTCTGATATTCTTCGATCATTTTTACACCGCTATGCACACTCCAACCCTTTTTTTCCATCCATTTCCGCAAAAAATGATACAGATCCACAATTTGCATGCCAAACTCTGCCCGTTCAAAATTGACAACCGCGATCTCATGTTCCGTAAAAAGAATATTATGATGATTATAACTGCCATGATACAGACGGCCTTCATCGACAGACTGTTGCTGCAAATACAAAAAAGATTCCTGATCCATCTGTTCAAGAGCTTTTCCTGCCTGTTCATAATACAGAGGGAAAAGATTTAATATACATATCTCCATTTCGTTTTTCTGCTTTTTCGTGCGGATATAATTATAAACGCGTTTCATTTCACGCATGTGGCGATGCAATGTTCCTGTGATTTCTTTTTTGCAACCCAATTTTTTGAAATCTTCCAGACAGTCCGTCTTTGTCTGCTCCTGTTCCTGCTCCTGCGTCAATATCTTAGACGCATCTTTTATCATATCTTGTGCCGGATAGACTAATTCCCGATGCAGGCAGGCAAGATTTTGTACAGCCTCCCTGACATCATCATTATCATGCAGATTACATTCTCTTCCTAAGAACCACCGCTTTAATATCCATACATTCCCCTGTTTATCTCTCGTTGTATAAGAACCATTCTCCGTCTTCAATGCCATGTCGATCTCCCTGCGTCCCTGTTCTTCCAGTTTCATCTTGATCTGCTCCGTAAAACTTAGCTTCTTTTCACTTTCCCGGCAATGGATCAGTGTAAAAATACCTTCTTTGGCTTCAAAGAGGATTGCACCACGAATTCTCCTTTTTCCATTCACATGAATCGGATATTGTTTTACAATTTCTTCCGTCTTATCTTCCATTTTACAACCCCCTGCTCCCCTGATTTTAATTCCGATCATAAATACATTAATCTTACCAATGCATTTTTATATGTCCGGTATCGAACGTGTTCTTTTTCATCATATGACACAGAAGGAGGAATCATTCCAAAAAAATCCCTTTTGTATCACAAGTATTCCTTATCATACAAAAGGGATTCCGGGGAATGCAATATTATTTTTCAATATAACCGATACCAAGGCTGTTTGGTCCGATATGTGTACCAACGACAGGTCCGATACATGTTACGAATACCGGATTCTTTACGCCTGCTTCTTCAAGCTGTTCTTTGAGCTTTTCTGCACGTTCCGGTGCATTGGAATGACCAATTACGATCGGGTAGTCGGGATCAGCCGGATTTTCAAGTAAGCGGTTGACAAGCCATGCATTACAAGACTTCTTTCCCTTAACCTTGTCTACCGGCTTTGCGCCATCCGCTACTACCTGCAAAACCGGATGAAGTTTCATCAATCCGCCGATAAGTGCTGCACTCTTTGAGATTCTGCCGCCACGTTTTAAATATTCCATTGTGTCAATAACAATATATGTCTTTGTCTGCGGAAGTAATTTACGGATCGCATCTTCAATCTCTTTGGCACTCTTTCCCGCATCACGAAGTGAAACGGCTGTCTTAACAAGAAGAGACTGCCCCATTGCACCATTTTCACAATCGATCAGATGGATCTTGTCAGAGTCCACTTTTTCCTGTGCAATATATGCCGACTGGAAAGTAGCACTCATTCCCTTTGAGAAAATAATCGCTACCACGTCATCTCCGGCATCTGCATACCGCTGAAAAACCTCTTCAAAATCATAAGGATTTACTGCTGATGTTGATGGCGGAGTACTGTTTTCTTCTAACTTTGTATAAAAATCTTCATTTGATAATTCTATACCGCATTTGTACTCTTCTTCACCAAAACATACATTCAACGGAAGGATATCAATATTGATCTCCTTTGCATATTCCATTGTCAAATCACATAAACTGTCCGTAATTATTCGTATCATTCTTGCCTCCATACCTGTATCATGTCCTCTCGATATTTTTCGCTAAGAAAATACTGAGAGGACATACTTAATTTTTCTGTTATTTTGAACTGTCTTACAAAATGCTACTCTGAGAGGAGTTCATCTGCAAGTGTTTCCATTGCTGCGATATCTTTGTCTTTCATAACAGACATGATCGTAACATTATTCTCACATATAGAAAGATTCTTCATACCCTCTAACATACCTGTCATCGCTCTTTTTGCTGTTGGTGCCCAGGAACCGTTCTCAATCATTGCAACCTTACGCTTCTGATAGCTCTTATGGGCAAGTCGGTTTAAGAAGTCTTCCATCGGAGGGAACACACCGCCATCATAAGACGCTGCACAAAGAACTAACTTACTGTAACGAAATGCATCTTCAACAGCCTCTGCCATATCATCACGGGTCAGATCAGTAAATGCAACCTTGGCAGCACCCTTTTCTTTCAGGATTTCTGCCATCTTTTCTGCTGCCTTTCTCGTATTTCCATGAATGGACGCACTTGCAACCAAAACACCTTCATCTTCCGGTTCATAACTGCTCCATGTGTTATACTTATCAATATAATATCCTAAATTTTCTTTTAAGATCGGTCCATGCAGCGGACAGATTGTCTGAATATCCAAACCTGCTGCCTTCTTCAGTAATGTCTGCACCGGAGCACCATATTTTCCTACTATGTTAAAATAGTATCTTCTGGCTTCACAAGCCCAGTCTTCATCTGCACTTAAAGCACCAAACTTACCAAAACCGTCTGCTGAAAACAGAATCTTTTCTGTTGACTCATATTCCACCATAACTTCCGGCCAATGTACCATCGGAGCCATGACAAATGTTAATTTATGTGCACCAAGTTCTAATGTATCGCCCTCTTTGACTGCGATCGCACGTTCCTCAAGATTTTCAATATCAAAAAACTGTGGAAGCATTGCTTTGGCTTTGACACTAAGCACTAATTTTGCATCGGGATACGCATCTGCTAATGCCTTTACATTAGAAGCATGATCCGGCTCAAGATGAGAGATCACAAGATAATCTACTGTTCTGCCATCTAACGCAGCTTTTAAATTTTCAAACCACTCTTTGGATTTCCTTGCATCTACGGTATCCATAACTGCTGTCTTCTCATCTAAAATGACATATGAGTTATATGATACCCCATTCGGAATAATATACTGTCCTTCAAAAAGATCCAGATCTGTATCATCTACGCCTATGTACTTTACAGCATCAGAAATTGTAACTTTATCCATGTAAATTTACCTCCATTATTCATATGCTATTGTATTCTTAAAATCTTTTGTATCATATCAAAACCGATTTTAAGAATGCCTACAATTTTTTTATTCAGAATGATTATAGCATTAGGGCAAAAAAAAGGAAAGCATATCTTTCTTGACACCACATAGTATAATAATTATTGCAAAAAACTCTTCTTATTGATATATCATTACTATAGAATGAACATTTTTATTGCGAAATAAAATAAGCTAGAAATGAGGATGATTTATGAACACAACACAAAATACAACAGACAATCCACTGGCAACCGGAAATATCAACCAATTGATGATCAAGTTTGCCGTTCCAAGCATCATTGCAATGATGGTCAGTGCTGTTTATAACATCGCCGATCAGTTATTTATCGGCAACGCTGTCGGTACATTAGGAAATGCTGCAACAAATATTGCATTTCCGCTTTCTATGATGTGTACAGCGATTGCATTGATGTTTGGTATCGGTGGTGCATCCAGCTTCAACCTGCATATGGGAGCCGGTGAGTCCCAAAAAGCACCATATTTTCTTGGTAACTCGATCACGATGCTTCTTGGTCTGGGAGCAATCCTATTTATCGGAACGGAACTTTTCTTAGATCCGATGTTAAAGTGCTTTGGTTCTCCTGATAATGTACTGCCGCTTGCAAAGCAATATGTCAGCATCACAGCGATCGGTTTTCCTTTCCTGATCATTACGATCGGTGGCGGTCATCTGATCCGTGCCGATGGCAGCCCAAAGATGACAATGATATGCAATCTGTCCGGTGCCATAATCAACATTGTATTGGACGCTCTTTTTGTGCTTGTTCTCCGCTGGGGTATGGTCGGTGCTGCTCTTGCAACGATCATCGGTCAGATCTTTTCTGCATTTCTGGCTCTGAACTATTTAAGACACTATCGGACCGTAACGATCGAAAAAAAACATTTGCGTCCACAGACTGTTTATCTGAAAAGGATCATGGCACTTGGCATGGCTTCCTGCTTTAATCAGATTGCAATGATGACCGTACAGATCTGTATGAACAATCTGCTCAAACATTATGGTTCTCTTTCTCAATATGGTGAAGCAATCCCGATCGCCTGTGCCGGAATCGTTATGAAAGTCGGACAGCTTTACTTTTCCATCGTGATCGGATTGTCTCAGGGCAGCCAGCCGATTGAAAGTTTTAACTATGGTGCACGCCAATATAAACGTGTAAAAGCCGCATACCGCTATGCTGTGATCGCAGGTGGAACCGTATCGGTAATCGCTTTTGTGATCTTTCAGCTCTTTCCGCACCAACTGCTGGCACTGTTTGGGAATGGATCGAAAGAATATTTTGAATTCGGATCTTTCTACTTCCGTATCTTTATGTTAATGGCATGGGCAAACTTTATGCAGCCAATCTCTTCTACATTCTTTACTTCCATCGGTAAAGCCAACAAAGGTACATTCCTGTCTCTGACAAGACAGATCATCTTTTTGCTGCCGCTGATGTTCTTTTTGCCTACCATCTTTGGGATCAAAGGAATCCTGTATGCAGCACCTATCGCAGATGGCATGGCATTTGTGACAGCTGTCGTTATGGTATGGTCGGAAATGCGTGCCATGAAATAAAAATACAATTTCAAGATATTACCGTGTGTACCACTACTGTACAAACTGTTTCTGTTCCATAAAAAAGTGCAAAGCCAGCGCTTTGCTATGTGTACCACCACTGTACGAGCAGTTTTCTATTCCATAAAAAACAAAAAAGAAGCCGGTCAAAACCGACTTCTTTTTTCTATTCTGGACCGGCGGGATTCGAACCCTCGAATGCAGCAGTCAAAGTGCTGTGCCTTACCGCTTGGCGACGGCCCACTATTTATAATTGGAATATTATGATCATGAACGATCCAATATTCCCGAAGTGTAACAAAATGTCCACTCCTATATTGAAAAAATCCCTGCCATAATAACAAGGATTTCAAGGTGGATAGTGGGATTCGAACCCACGGCCTCCAGAGCCACAATCTGGCGCGCTAACCAACTGCGCTATACCCACCATATGAATAACATCATATAAGTAATATCAGTACAGATTGGTTCATCTTAACTGATAAGCGTGCCAGGAGGGATTCGAACCCCCGACAACCGGCTTAGAAGGCCGGTGCTCTATCCAGCTGAGCTACTAGCACGTATAAGAGCGGGTGATGGGAATCGAACCCACGTATCCAGCTTGGAAGGCTGGTGTTCTACCATTGAACTACACCCGCATATTTTTTATCGAAGCTCCAAGTACCTGCTTCTTCTTTATTCAATTCACGTCACACAATCGGGGTGACAGGATTCGAACCTGCGACCCCCTGATCCCAAATCAGGTACACTAGCCAAACTGTGCCACACCCCGAAGTGCTGTCTCATTAACAACCGTCTTATCCGTGACGCAAGTAAGATTATATTATAGCTCTATCAGAATGTCAACACTTTTTTTTGATTTTTTTCAAACTTTTTTATCATACAAGCTACAAACCCCTATTTTTACTGGATTTGTGGCTTGTATTTTTTCATGAATTTATCTCTTTTAATGCATTTTTTCGATCTTTTCTAATTCCTGTACCAGAATTTCCATCTCTTTTTGTGTTCCGATCGAAATACGCAAATAGTCTTTAATTCTCGGATTATTTCCAAAACGACGAACAAAGATATGCTTTTTACGAAGCTCATCAAAAAAGACTTCACCCGGAATCGTCTTGTGCTTTGCAAAGATAAAGTTTGTTTTAGAATCACCAAAAGTAAATCCCAGACGTGTCAATTCTTTCTTCGTCCACTCTCTGGTATCGACAACACGCTTACGCATTTCTTCAAAATACGCTTTATCACGGATCGCAGCTGCACCGATCTCTACTGACAATCTTGTCATCGGATAACTGTTGTAAGAAAAGCGGACATCATTCATCGCAGCAATCAGTTCTGCACTACCCATAGCATGTCCGATACGCATACCGGCAAGTGAACGGGATTTAGAATAGGTCTGTACGATCAATACATTGTCATATTCTTTGATCAGTTCTAATGCACTATGATCACTAAAATCAACATAAGCTTCATCAATGATCACGACTACATCACGGTTATGGTCAATGATATCACGCAGCGCATCAAGTTCCTGCACGACACCGGTCGGTGCATTCGGATTTGCAATCACGATACCGCCATTTTCCCCATAATAATCACTTCTTACAAACTCAAAATGATCATCTAAAGGCTTTTGGACATATGGAATCTGAAAAAGTTCTGCCCATACATCATAAAAAGAATAAGTAATATCAGGGAAAAGGATCGGCTTTTTCGAATTGAAGAAAGTCATAAATGCGATTGCAAGCACATCATCTGATCCTACTCCGACAAAAACCTGATCAGAATTTACACCATTATATTCTGCAATCGCATCTACAAGATGCTGTGAATTCGGATCAGGATACAAACGCAATGCATTGATATCATATTGGTCTAATACTTCCTGTACTTTAGGAGATGGCGGATAAGGATTCTCATTCGTGTTCAGCTTGATCATATCGGGAAGATCCGGCTGTTCTCCAGGTACATATGGTTCTATCGTTCTTAAATTATCTTTCCAACTACTCATTTTCTACCTCTTTTCTGCATAACTTTCTGCCAGTTTTTCAAATGCCGCAAATGAATGCTCGATCATGCTCTTATCGACACAATATGCAATACGCACATAACCCGGACACATAAAGGCACTTCCCGGTACTAAGAGCAGATTAAACTCTTTTGCTTTTGCAACAAAAGCACTATCGTCTTCTTCGAGACTCTTTACCCACATATAAAATGCGCCTTCCGGCTTTGCACAGGTAAATCCAAGTTCTTTTAACTTATTATATAATAATTTACGATTTTCATCATAGATTGCAATATCTGTTGTCTGATCCAGACATTTTGCAACGGCAAGCTGCTGTAAAGATGGTGCATTGACAAAACCTAAGATACGTGTTGCGATCGTAGCTGCATTGACCACATTTTCAAAATCATCCACTTCATTTGGGATGACAAGATATCCGATTCGCTCGCCCGGAAGCGATAACGATTTGCTGTATGAATAACCGACAATCGTATCCTCATAATACTTTGTCAGATACGGTACGTCAGCTCCATCATAAGCAAGCTCACGATATGGTTCATCTGCGATCAGATAGATCGCTGTACCGAATTCTTTTTCCTTTTCCCTTAAAATATCTGCTAATTTCTGAATTGTTTCTTCCGAATAGATCACACCGGTCGGATTATTTGGTGTGTTGACGATCACAGCTTTCGTCTTTGCCGTAATCTTTGTTTTTAATTCCTCAAGGTTTGGTTGAAAATCCGGTATGCTCGGAGAGATAGCAACCATTACACCATCAAAATTTGCTACATAGTTGTTATATTCTCCAAAATAAGGAGCAAAAGCAATCACTTCATCTCCCGGATCTACGATTGTCTTTAACGCAACGTTGAGCCCGCCTGCTGCCCCTACTGTCATGATAATATTCTTTTGTTCAAAATGTGTATCAAATTTCCTGTTCAAAGACTGTGCGATTGCTTCACGCACCTCTTCATAACCGGCATTGTTCATATAACCATGTACTTTATTAGGATGGACATGCTCTAAAACATCAATCATACTTTCCTTTACTGCTTTGGGCGGTTCTACGCTTGGATTTCCAAGACTGAAATCATATACATTCTCGGCACCATAGATCCCGGCAAGACGTTTCCCTTCTTCGAACATTGCTCTTGTAACAGAACTTCCTTCAACATATTTTTGCATTTTCTTTGCTATCATTCGCAACCATCCTTTCCTTATCAGGTGATCCCATCTCATGGTACACTCTGCTTATTGCTTATAAACAGTTCTATCTTATCTTATTTTAATATAAATTGCCATACTTTTATCATTCCTGCCGGACGGTTTTTGAAAATCCTATTTTTGAAAACGGATATTAAACACCCTGATCACAGCACAGAAGAAAGTCAGCATATAATATATGATTTTGATATTGAAAATGAAATTATAAAAAAAAATTAAATTTATAAAAAGGAGTTGCATTTTGAAATATTTTTTGTTATTATATCAACGTTGCTGTAAAAGCAACGCATGTCATGCGCGATTAGCTCAGCTGGCAGAGCACCTGACTCTTAATCAGGGTGTCCAGGGTTCGAACCCCTGATCGCGCACTAGAGTCCTCGTTTGACAGATAAGCTGTTGGGTAAGGGCTTTTTTTATTTTATATATACAAATGATGTTTGTATATAAGAACAGGTAGAAATGGGGATTATTATGAAGCAAAAGAAAACACATCAGAAAAGAAGCACATTTTCGGGAAAGATCGGATTTGTTTTATCCGCAGCAGGTGCTTCTGTCGGGCTCGGAAACATCTGGAGGTTCCCTTATCTTGCTGCTAAATACGGCGGAGGAATCTTCTTATTGATTTATATCTTACTTGCATTAACTTTCGGTTATACAATGATCATTGCCGAAACTTCTATCGGACGACTTACAAGGAAAAGCCCGGTCGGTGCTTTCCGTTTCTTTGGCAAATCTCGCTGGCTTTCTTTTGGTGGCTGGATCAATGCGATCATTCCACTTTTGATCGTGCCATATTATTCGGTGATCGGTGGATGGGTGATCAAATATCTTGTCGAATATATGATGGGAAAGGGCAAAACACTTGCTTCTGATCATTATTTTACTGATTTTATCAGCAATGGGTTTAGTGCAGAGATCTGCTTTGCAATCTTTTCTCTTTGCACGCTGGCGATCATTTATGCCGGTGTACGAAACGGAATCGAACGTGTCTCTAAGATCATGATGCCGATCCTGATCGTTTTATCTATTATCATTACCATTTATTCGGTGACACGTCCCGGTGCTTTAGCCGGTGTAAAATATTTTCTGATACCAAATCCGAAAAACTTTTCATGGATGACCGTTGTTGCCGCCATGGGACAAATGTTTTACTCTTTGTCGATCGCTATGGGTATTCTGATCACATTTGGTTCTTATATGAAAAAAAACGTATCGATCGAAGAATCTACTACACATGTAGAATTCTTTGATACAGCGATCGCAATGATCGCAGGATTAATGATCATTCCTGCTGTCTTTGCTTTTTCGGGTGGAGATCCGAAAGCGTTACAAGCCGGACCTTCTCTTATGTTTATTACGATTCCTAAAATGTTTGACAGTATGGGACTAAGTACCTTCGCCGGAATTTTATTTTTTATGCTTGTGCTTTTTGCCGCTTTAACAAGCTCGATCGCTTTGACGGAAAGTGCTGTCTCTACATTTGAAGATGAGCTTGGCTGGAGCCGCAAAAAATGTACTGTTTTAGTCGGCGTGATCATGCTGTGCCTTGGAACTCTTTCCTCTCTTGGCTATGGTCCACTGGCATTTGTAAAACTGATCGGCATGGAGTTTTTGGATTTCTTTGATTTTGTTACAAACTCTGTTATGATGCCAATCGCTGCGATCACAACCTGTCTGCTTGTATCCAGAGTGATTGGCATCCAAAAGATTGAAGACGAAGTCACTGCCGAGAACGGAACATTTCACCGCAAAAAGATCTTTTATTTTATGATCAAATACTTATGTCCGATCTTTGCTGCGATCATTTTGATCAGCTCCGTTGCAAATGCATTTGGCTGGATCTCCATTTAAATCTCGACCACCGGCTTAACCGTTGCTTTGGTACTTTGCATTCTGCTGTTTCGATCATTTTTCTATTCCACAAGAAAGGCAACAGAATTTCTTAATCTTGAAAATCTGTTGCCTTTTTCATGGTCTATTTCTATCCTTAATATTTTATCTTTAATGTTTCATTTTTATTTTCGATGTCTCACTTTCGATGTTTCCTTTTTTATTTTTGATGTTTCATTTTTGCTATAAACCGCATTTTTATTCCTGACGGTATCCAACGCACGATACGGTCTATGATCCCTGTCATGATCGTTCCTTCATTTTCCCAAAGTTTGACGTATGCAATTCTTGCAACTTTGTCAGGGTTCATTGCCCAGATCGGTGTTCTCGTACCGGTTTTTTCAAAGAATGCGGTTCTGGTGCTTCCCGGATATAACGTACACACCTGTACACCATATTCCTGTGCTTCGATACGAAGCGCGCGGCTAAAACTTGCTACATACGATTTGCTTGCAAAATATGCCGCTGTATACGGTCCGGGCTGAAAAGCGCCTGTCGATGCCACATTCAGGATTTTCCCTTCTTTTTGATAACTCATATCTTTCAAAAATAAATGACACAACTGCGTCAGTGCTGTAATATTGACCGCAAGCATTTTTTCCTCCTGCTCTAATTTCAGATCTTTCTCACTGCCGACCAGACCAAAACCGGCATTATTGACCAGAATGTTTACCATGTATTTCTTCTCTTTGATTTTCTGATACAGTTTCCTTGCCGCATCCGGTTCACTCAGATCCTGACAGATTGCTTCGACAGATACATGATATGCTTTTTGCAATGCTCTTTTTGTGATATTTAAACGTTGTTGATCCGATGCAGTTATGATCAGCGTGTTCCCTCTTTGCGCAAAAACCTTTGCCATGGAAAGCCCGATCCCACTTGTTGCACCCGTGATCAAAACTACATAATCTCTTACATCTCTCATATTTTCGTACTCCAATTCCTACCTGATTTTCACCTTTTTATTAAATGTACGCTATATTTTCTGCTTTTGCAAGAACTCTTTTTTATTTTAAGAATGATAGTAAAAAATTCCTGTATTTTAGAACAGAACGGAATGGTTCTTATCATTTCATTTTAACTTATCCCCAAAACTTTCCTGCATTTTAGAATCTATAATATAATTTCCCGGCATTTTGTAAGATAATCCCTAATTTTTTATCATTTTCAAACTATGACAGAAGATTCTTCCTGTTTTAGATACTGCGAATTGCATATTTCAGAAAATATGATAGACTGTTTTCATACAGAAGAGCAAAACCAGAAAAGAAAGGAACTGTACCGATGATAAACCCAACTATGTTATTTCGTATTAAAAATTCATGGAGCCGCTTTACGACATCCCATCCCAAATTTCCGATGTTTTTACAGGCAGCTTCCAAAAATAACGTTATTCAGGAAAATACCGTTTTAGAGATTAAAATTACAACACCGGAGGGCAAAAACTTATCTACAAATGTCAAACTGACAAATGATGATCTCGCACTTTTTAACGATCTGAAAGAAATGGCACGCTAGAAGATATCGGAGAATAGCATGCGAAACACATTTATTTCTATGGCAAAAAGGAAATGTACAATACAGACATTTTGCGAGCAGGATCCGGCACATTTATCCGATCATTTTCATATCATTAATATAAGAAGTTTAATATAGAGGATGCAACTGCAAACGGAACCGGCTTTTTGCTTTTCCTGACAGTTTGCACGAAAAAGGAGCCATCATGTCATTCAAACACAAGCTTGCGAATCATTTTCAATGTAATAGTGCCTTAAACAAAAAAGCAATCTGTCTGAAGCGTTCGTGGGATGAAGTTTCCCGCATTCTTGACCATGCCTGCCGGAAAAAATGCGACTGTGATCGCCCTAAACACAAAAAATAAGCAAAGAAGAAAGGACACTCTATGTTTTTTCCAAAATTAATCGTCACCGATTTAGACGGAACAGCATTAAAAAATGATAAGACTATATCCGATCGTACCATACAGGCATTTTCCCGTTGCGAACAAATGGGCATCCCGGTAGCGATTGCGACTGCACGCTACATTTACGGCGCCAGACCTTATGCCGAAGCGTTGCATGCAAGGTATCAGATCCTTACAGATGGTACTTTGATCTATGAACATGAAAAATGCGTTTATTCAAACTGTATGGATCTGCACACTACACGGGCTTTGGTTCGGCTGCTCTGTGAGCACAAACTGACAACACATATTGCAATCCCAACCGAACACGGTTTATACCGTTATCCAAAAGATCCATCGGTCACACATGATTATATTCTCTTTTCACCGGAGGAACCTTTCCCTTATCCGGCAAATAAAATGGTAGTGGAGATCCCGACAGAAGGCATCGCCAAAGAAATTGCCGAAAAATGTGGCTGTGCACAGCTTCGTTATCGTGGCGAAGACCGCTATACTTTTTTTGATCATAGTGCAAGCAAGCTTTCTGCTATCCGTTTTCTGACACAAAAGCTTCATATTACTCTAGAGGATGTCCTTGTCTTTGGAGATGATTTAAACGATATGGAAATGATCACACATTGCGGTTGCGGTGTTGCCATGAAGAACGCACTTCCACAGGTACAGGCTGCCGCCAATGCAACAACTTTATCAAACGAAGAAGATGGTGTCGCTGTATATCTTAATACACTCTTATCATGAATTCTACTTCAAACACAAAAAAACTATGCCGGATTACATATCAATAGATAATATCCGACACAGTTTTTACCGGAATCATATTTCCATGCTCTAATATCTTCTTATTGAAAATTTTTCTATAAGAGCATTCTTTCATTCTTCTAACCAAAAGATTTTGTTTCTTTGATTATTTTTCTATCTAAGAAAGTTTATCTCCTTACTATTTCTCATTAACCCTCTACATTAAAGGCTTTCACTCCGGGATATACGGCACTTGCACCAAGTTCTTCCTCGATTCGTAAAAGCTGATTGTATTTTGCTACACGTTCACTGCGGCTTGGCGCACCTGTCTTTATCTGGCAGGTATTCAAAGCAACGGCAAGATCAGCAATCGTAGTATCGGCTGTTTCACCGGAACGATGTGAACTGATCGCTGTATAACCTGCTTTATGCGCCATCTTAATTGCTTCAAGAGTTTCTGATACCGAACCGATCTGGTTTAATTTGATCAGGATCGCATTGCCTGCACCCATTTTGATACCCTTTTCTAATCGTTCTGTATTTGTAACAAAAAGGTCATCACCGACTAACTGAACTTTGTCACCCAGGCGTTTAGTAAGTTTTTGCCAACCTTCCCAATCTTCTTCATCCAGTCCGTCTTCGATCGAAATAATCGGATATTTGTCACAAAGAGCTGCCCAATGCTCGATCAGTTCTTCTGCTGTATATTCCGTACCGGCCTTCGGAAGCTTATAATACCCTTTTCCTTTTTCGCTCTTCCACTCTGAAGAAGCCGCATCCATTGCAATCTTAAAGTCTTTTCCCGGTTCATAACCTGCTTTTTTGACTGCTTCAAGAATTGTCTCAATTGCTTCTTCATCTGATTTTAATGCAGGAGCAAATCCACCTTCATCACCAACAGAAGTAGCAAGTCCTCTTTCTTTTAAAATAGAAGCTAATGCATGGAATACTTCGGCACACCATCTCAAACACTCTTTAAAAGAAGGTGCTCCAACCGGCATGATCATAAATTCCTGTACATCAAGGCCGGATGATAATGCATGGCAACCACCATTTACAATATTCATCATCGGAACCGGAAGGCGGTTTCCATTGACACCTCCAAGGAAACGATATAATGGAATATCCAAAGAAATACTTGCTGCTCTACAGCAGGCAATTGATACCGCAAGAATTGCATTTGCTCCCAGTTTTGATTTATCTTTTGTTCCATCTGCCTGTATCATAGCTGCATCGATCGCATAAATATCGGATGCATCCATTCCGGTCAAAGTTTCATCTATGATCGTATTGATATTTTCTACGGCTTTTGTAACACCTTTTCCAAGATAACGGTCTGTCTGTCCATCACGAAGCTCTAATGCTTCAAATTCTCCGGTGGATGCACCTGAAGGAGCCGTACCTCTTCCAACCGTTCCATCCATCAGATAAACCTCTGCTTCTACCGTCGGATTTCCTCTTGAATCCAGAATTTCTCTTCCAACAACTTTTTCAATTTCTAAATAAGACATGCCAATTTCCTCCTATTATATGAATTTTTATGATTTTATACATTTCTGCATACAGTTTTACCTTCTTAATATCAATTTATACTTTCATGAAAAATACAGTTTTTTCGAAACACCACAAAGCTTTCCTGCGTAATTCTTTACTATATTTGTATTTTTCGGAAATTTTATAAGTTTATCGTCAGAATATTGCATCCAACAACGATGGATATAGTAATGCAGTTTTCTCCCCGGAAGCTTGCTCATTTCTTCCGGTTGTAGGAGAATACCACATGACTCATTCACAGTAGTTAGAATTATCTAACTATCGTTAGTATAATCTACATAATAAAGAATTACAACACGGTAAATAGCAAAAGATTATCATCTAATCCGACAAAACATGACAAGATCCAACTATTATCTTTTTATGAAATACACTAAATACGCTTTTCGGCAACCATTTTTTACGTTATAATTTTATACAGAATATACATTAAGATAAATGAAAAATACTTCAGTTTTGACATTTATTGAAACAAAGGAGACACTTATGTTAAAACTAAAAGCAGCAATTTGCGATGATGACACAAAGCACACGCAGGATATCGCATCCAAACTGGAACAGTATGATGTAGTACATGATGCCAATATCTCTTATCAGGCTTTTGATAAACCAACAGAACTATTGCATTTATATAAAACCGGAGAGCGTTTTGATATATTATTTCTAGATATAGAAATGGAAGCGATCAATGGTCTGACACTTGCAGAAAAAATCAAAGAAATGGATCGGCATGCAATCATTATTTTTATCAGTTTTTATCCTTCTTATATGCAGGCAAGTTTTCGAACGCATCCATTTTATTATCTTGTAAAACCGGTATCTATGGAGAATTTCACCTATGTGATGGATGATGTGATCCACTCGATCAACTCAGATCATCGTTTCATGACGATCCTGCATACAGATACTCACGAAGAAACAATCAATGTAAAGGACATTTATTTTATAGAAATTGCAGACAGCAAACGGCAGCTTTTATCATTTCATTTTTCGGATCATATAGCCGAAAGCCGCGGAACCTTAAACGACTGGGCAGATAGGCTGTCCGAATATGGTTTCTTCCTTTGCCGGAGAAATACTTTAGTCAATCTTGCACATATTCATTATTTTAAAAACGGGACACTTGTACTGGATAACGGAGAGCAGATTTCTTTAAGCCGCAATAAAGAACGGGAGATCAAAGAACTATATACAAAGAATGTTTTTCGATTGAAAGAATTGTAGATAAAAAGTGCAAAGCCGGCGCTTTGCACTACAAGAATTGCTATTGCAATTCTTGTTGATCACCTCTACTATACGAGCAATCTCCTATTTCATTAAAAAGTGCAAAGCCGGCGCTTTGTCAAAAGTTTAATGGAACATTAAACTTTGCAAGAATTGCTATTGCAATTCTTGTTGATCACCTCTACTATACGAGCAATTTCCTATTCCATAAAAAACAGAGGCGTTGCAAAAGCAACGCCTCTTCCGATTTCAATCATAAACAAATTTGAATTATTTAAGAGTAACCTTAGCACCCTCAGCTTCAAGCTTAGTCTTGATGTCTTCAGCTTCATCCTTAGAAGCACCCTCTTTAACAACCTTAGGAGCACCATCAACAACTTCTTTAGCTTCCTTAAGACCTAAACCGGTTACTTCACGAACAACCTTGATAACCTTAACCTTGTTTGGTCCAACTTCTGTAAGTTCTACATCGAACTCATCCTTTTCAGCTCCGCCTTCAGCACCTGCTGCACCTGCTGCTACAACAACACCTGCTGCTGCAGAAACGCCGAATTCTTCTTCACAAGCTTTTACTAAATCGTTTAATTCTAATACTGTCATGCCTTTGATAGCATCAATAAATTCCTGAGTAGTCATTATTATTTACCTCCATAATTTTTGATAGTAATGCGACCGCCTTATGCGTGTCGTAGTTTCTTTTTTCGTTCGTTTTCAGTCCGAACAGACTGTAAGAGTCTGCAACTTATTAAGCCTCTGCAGCACCTTCACCTTTCTCAGCGATCTGGTTAAGAACACGAGCCATATTTGTAATAGGTGACTGTAAAGAACCAAGTAACTTGGAAATAAGTTCTTCTCTTGAAGGAATGCTTGCAAGTGCTTTAACACCATCAACATCGTAGAATGCACCTTCTACTACAGCACCCTTGAATTCAAGAGCCTCTGCTTCTTTTGCTACATTGTTAAGAACTCTGATAGGAGCTGTAGCATCTTCCTTAGAAATTGCGATAGCAGATGGTCCATCTAATAAATCATCTAACTGTGCGAAATCAGTACCTTCAAAAGCACGTTTCATCAATGTGTTTTTGTATACTTTGTACTCGCATCCTGCCTCTCTAAGTCCTTTACGAAGCTTTGTGTCCTGCTCAACTGTAAGTCCGCGATAGTCAACTAATACAACTGTAGCAGCACCTTCAACCTTAGCCTTGATCTCGTCAACGATAGGCTGTTTTAATTCAACTTTTGCCATGAGTGAAATCTCCTTTCTTGGGCAAGCCCATATTATCACTGCACGCAAGACTGACTCAAAATAAAAATGCAACATTGCTTTTTATTTCATATAAAAAACCTCTCCGTCCGCAAACAGAGAGGTGAAGTTTCATAAATAATCTTTTCATGATCACATCTTCCTCGGTAGGCGATTGTTCTTACGTCGGTTAACCGACACCTACTGTCTACGGCAGTGTGCTTTGCTTTTCGCAAAACCTAATGTAGGATATCACACTCTGCCGTGCGTGTCAAGCATTTTTATGCTATTTCAGCATATTTTTTGCCAAATTTTTGTTCCCATTTTTATGCCTTACTTTTTCCATTCACAATTTCTTATCCCATCTCATTATAATGTGCATAGATGCCATTGAGTGCCATCAATTCTTCATGTGTTCCCCGTTCCGCAATTCCGGTATCTGCAACGACCAGAATCTCATCTGCATTACGGATCGTTGATAAACGATGGGCAATTGTGATCGTTGTTCTGTTCTTTGCTAACTCTTCTAAGCTGTGCTGGATCCAGCGTTCACTCTCATTATCCAATGCACTGGTTGCTTCATCTAAAATCAGGATAGGCGGATTTTTCAAAAAAACACGGGCAATAGAAATTCTTTGCTTTTGTCCTCCTGACAGGCGTGTTCCCCTCTCTCCTACATAGCTGTCATAACCATCCGGCAGCGACAAAATAAAATCATGAATATTTGCTTTCTTCGCCGCATCCACAATTTCTTCCATAGAAGCATCCGGCTTTCCATATGCTATATTTTCCTTGATAGAACCACAAAAAAGATAAACATCCTGCTGCACCAGACCAATCCGGTTACGCAGACTTTCCAATGTCAGACTACGGATATCTTTTCCATCGATCAGAATTCTTCCGCCTGTGACATCATAAAAACGCGGAAGTAAAGAACAAATCGTTGTCTTACCACTGCCGGAAGGTCCTACCAGAGCAACTGACTTACCGGCTTCGATGCGAAAAGATACATCCGATAATACCAGCGTATCGTCATCACTGTAATGAAAAGATACATTTTCGTAATCTACCGTTCCCTGCACCTGCTCTAATGGCTTTGCATCTTTTTGGTCCACAATGTCCGGCTCTGTCTCAACAACTGCCAGGAAACGACGAAATCCCGACAGCCCTTTTTGCATCATTTCCGTTAATTCCACCAGTATCTGGATCGGACTGATAAAGATACCGATATAAAGTGCATACATTGCAAGATCCGCTACTTCCATCTGCCCTTTTGCGATCAAAAAGCCACCAAAAACCAATGTGACAAGATACATTAATCCCTGAAAGAACAAATTTCCACTCATAAAAGTACCCATACAATGATAGTTAGCATCTTTAGAAACTAAGAAGTTATGGTTGCTGTGCTTAAATTTTTTGCGTTCGATCTCTTCATTTGCAAAAGACTGTACCACACGAATTCCGGCTAATGTATCCTGTAAACTTGAGTTAATGTCCCCAATCTTTTGGCGGTTGTCCAAAAAGGTCGCTTGCATTTTGCGATTCTGTCCGTAAGAAAAAAGGATCATAAAAAATACGAGCACCAAAAGCGGGACAGCCAGTTTCCGGTTGATCATAAACAGGAACACAAACGATCCGATAATTTTGATCAGAGAAATGAAAAGATTTTCCGGGCCATGATGTGCCATTTCGGAAATATCAAAAAGATCGGACACCAGCTTACTCATCATCTGACCGGAATTGTTCTGATCGTAGTAAGAAAAAGATAACTTTTCGTAATGATCAAAAAGCTGCTGCCTCATATCGCGTTCCATATTAGCACCCATCATATGTCCCTGATAGCTGACATAATATTTGCAAAGCCCCTGAATGATGTACATCACAAGCATGGCAAGACCGATCGGAAGCAACGACTTCAATATGACAGAAGAACTTCCGGCAAATATTGTTTTTGTCATAATACGCAGGATCTGCGGATAGGCAAGATCGATCAGACTGATCACTGCCGCACAGATCAGATCCAGAAAAAATACGACTTTATATGGTGAATAATACGGTATAAACTTCTTTAATATATGCACTTTCTTTCCCTCTTTTTTTCGTTTTTCTTTTTCAGGCAGCAAAACCATTTACTTCCTGTTTATTTGTACGCATTATCGTATCACCACAAAGTTATAGTGTCAAACTGTTGCATAAAATGATCCATAAAGAAATGCCTGTCTGTTTTAGATCTGTTCCTCTGATCCAAAACAGAAATATCCTATAGAATCTTTACCCGAAATAGGTTACAATAACAACAGAATTTTAAGATAGAAACGGAGAACTTTATATGATAAATGCATTACTTACCCGCTTAAAAGACGGCATTGAGATTCGGCAGACTTTAAGCAAGATCAGACAGGCAATCAAGGACGAAGAAGCTTTTAGCGATCTGTATAATATCATGTGGGATCAGACAAATCTTTTAATCCCTCTGCTTCAAAGCGAGGATGCCAAGACCAGAAAGAACACCGCCCTTTTAATGGGCGATCTGGCAATGGATGATTTCCTAGAACCGCTTTTTACAGCTTATCAAAAAGAGGAAACGCTCTTTGTACGAGGTTCTTATCTGACTGCCATGAAGAACTTTGATTACGAAAAACTTCTTCCCAAACTTCATAAACAATATGACAAGCTCTGCACCCAAAAGACAGCTGAGGAAAACAAAAAACACATTGAAGAAGAGATCCGTCTTTTACGTGAATTGATCATAGAAGAAGAAGGCATTCCGATGCACACTTTTACCGGAATGAACCGCAAACACCAATGTGTCCTTTTGACCAATCGTAACTATACAAATTTCGTAGCCACACAGCTTACGGAACTCGGTCTGAAACCGACTGTCTTTTCTGCCGGAGTACATGTTGTAACAGATGCATTAGAACCGCTTTTATCTCTTCGTACTTATCAGGAAATGCTTTTTGAACCTGATATGCTAAAACCTTGTTCATTTGATGCAAAAGCCATTGTTTCTATGCTGTTACAGTCTGATCTTCTGGCTTTTTTGCAACAGGATCATAAGGGCGACACGCCATTTTATTACCGTATCGAATTAAAAAGTAATAAAGATCTCCGGTTCAAAAGTGACCTGACCAAAAAGATTGCAAGCACATTGGAACTTGAAAGTAACCGTATGCTTCTTAACTCGCCATCTCATTATGAGATTGAACTTCGTATCATAGAAAATGAAGAAGGCAACTGTAGCATCATGGTCAAATATTTCACACTTCCTGATCATCGTTTCTCTTATCGTACCGAATCTGTCGCAGCCAGTATTAAACCGACAGACGCTGCCCTGCTTGCGGCATTGGCACAGCCATATATGGCAGAAGATGCTCAGGTTTTAGATCCGTTCTGCGGAGTCGGTACCATGCTGATCGAGCGACAAAAGATCCAAAAAGCAAATACTTCCTATGGTATTGACATCTATCCAACTGCGATTGCAAAAGCACAGGAAAACACGCAAAATGCCGGACAGATCATCCATTATATCAATAAGGATTTCTTTAACTTTACACATGAATATCTGTTTGATGAGATCTTTACCAATATGCCTTTTGCTGCCGGTAAAACAACGCAACAGGAGATTGTGCAGCTCTATGAACAATTTTTCAAAAAAATACCTTCTCTGTTAACAAAAGAAGGCAAAGTTATTCTATATACACACAACGCAACAGAGGCAAAAAAAATAGCTGCAAAAAATTCTTACAAACTTCTTGCAGCCTTTCCATATCGTAATAAGCCAAGAACCGACCTTTTGATCTTTAGCCGTTAAAGCTACAAATCTATATGTATCGTTTCCTGTTCCAAAAAAGAGTGCAACGTCAACATGTTGCACTCTTTTCTCTTCTGACTTAAAAATAGCATCGTTTTTCTGTCTTTATTTATTGTCGTGCCTTACGATTGATATATTCCGTTTTGTATTTGGAATATACGATCGTCTGGTCATGATACAATCCATAATATCCGGACATCAGATAACTTACACTGATCGCGATCAGGAAATACGGCACAGCGTCATATCCAAAAAGCTCAAAAGCGATCAGCATCGATGTGATAGGACAGTTTGTTACACCACAGAACACTGCCACCATTCCGATTGCCGCACAAAGCGATGGCGAAATTCCACAAATCTGTCCAAAAAGACAACCAAAAGTTGCTCCCACATAAAAAGATGGGACAATCTCACCGCCACGAAAACCCGCTTCCAATGTCAATGCAGTAAATACAATCTTTAAAAGAAACGCTTCCGGTCGTACTTTCCCATTGATCGCATTTGCAATAACCGGAACACCGGCTCCCATATAATCGGTAGTATGCAATATGATTGTCAGTAGCACAATCACACAACTTGATACAATGATACGAACATAAGGATTCTTTAATTTATCCCTGTAAAAATCTCCAAGAGAATGCAGTGTCACACAAAAGAGCACGCTAAGTGCTGCACAACAAAGTGCAAGCCCGATCACTTTAATACTGGGAATCAGATGAAAACCGGATAAATGATGAATAGAAAAGACATTCGGACTGATTCCCATATTGGTTGCAAACTTTGATGCGATCAATGCCGCAAAGACACATGGTACCAATGCCGCATAATACATAACACCAACACTGACAACCTCCATCGCAAAGATCGCTGCTGCGATCGGTGTACCAAATATGGCAGAGAACGCTGCACTCATTCCACTCATTACAAAGATTCTTCGATCCTTTTCATCAAACCGCAGCCAGCGTCCGAGCTGGTTACCGATACTTCCTCCTAATTGCAATGCCGCTCCTTCTCGACCTGCCGATCCGCCAAACAGATGCGTGATGATCGTTGATATAAAGATCAACGGTGCCATTTTAAATGGCAATTCTGTCTGTGCATGGATCGTTGACAAAACCATATTCGTACCTTTGTCATTTTTATAATGAAAGATTCCGTATAAAAAGACGATCACAACACCAGCCACCGGCAAAAGCAGGATCAGTTCAGGATGTTGTGTCCTGACTTCCGTTACAACTCTAAGAAGATATGCAAAAAGTGTGCTAAACGATCCAACAACAAGACCTACAATACTGGATACGATCACCCACTTTACAAAATTAAAAATATTTCTATATAATCGTGCCATATAAAATTTACACATCTCAATCCGCTTCATTTTGTTCTTCTCACACTTTCCTTTTTTTGGTTTCAATGCCAATGTCATATCCTGATAACCACGCTGTTGCAATGACCTGACACAGACCTATTTTTTGTATGAACTTATTATAACGACTTTACCGGAAGTGGACAAGTCTTGTAAATTATAAAAGTCACCATTGACTTTCCTCTTCAAATGCTGTTATAATAGTAATGGTTACTATTTAAGGAGGTGGATTATGGCTGCAATACGAAGAAGTAAACAACGAGATGCCATTAAAGCATATTTGATGTCTACCACCGCACATCCGACAGCAGAAGTTGTATATGAGAATATAAAAAAAGATTTTCCAAATATCAGTCTTGGAACGGTTTACCGTAATCTGAATTTTCTCGTAGAACACGACGAAGCTTTACGGCTTGACTGCGGTGACGGCTTTGACCACTTTGATGGCAATACCCATCCACACAATCATTTCTTTTGTAAATCCTGCGGACGGATCATAGACCTGAAAATGGATAAGATCGATCATATTGATCTTATCGCTGCTGCCGGATTTGATGGTCGTATTGATGATCACATTATATATTTTCGCGGGATATGTAAAGATTGTTTAGAAAAATAATCAGATTTTTTCAAAAAAGCTATTGACATTATTAAAAATCATGTTAAAATGTAGTCATTAACAGTAATCATTACTGTTAATAAGATATAACAAGTTAATCAAATACCATATAAATCATCATTTAGATACACTCTATCATATGATTATTTATTGGTACAGTTTTCTCAAGATGAAAGAGAGTACTTTCTTCATATTTTAGAAAAGTATATATCTTGTATTTATCTTGATAATGTAAATAACAAAACACAAAAAGAAAAGGAGATTATTATTATGGCTAAGTATGTATGTTCTGTATGTGGATATGTTTATGAAGGAGACAGTGCACCGGAAGAATGTCCGGTCTGTCATGCAGGTGCTGATCAGTTTAAGGAAGTAGAGGGTGAGCTTACACTTGCCGCTGAGCATGAGTTTGGCGTATATGGTTCTACTGTTAAGAACAATCCTAACATCAGCGACGAAGACAAGAAATTCCTGTTCGATCAGTTAAAAGCAAACTTTGATGGTGAATGTTCTGAGGTTGGTATGTACCTTTGCATGGCTCGTATTGCACATCGTGAAGGATATCCGGAAATCGGTCTTTACTGGGAGAAAGCAGCTTATGAAGAAGCTGAGCATGCAGCAAAATTCGCTGAATTACTTGGTTCTGACTTAGAATCTAACATGAAAGCATCTACAAAGGAAAACCTTGCTTGGAGAGTTGATTGTGAATTCGGTGCTACAGCAGGTAAAACAGACCTTGCAAAATGTGCTAAGAAGAATAACCTTGATGCGATCCATGATACTGTTCATGAGATGGCTAGAGATGAGGCTAGACATGGTAAAGCCCTCAAGGGATTATTAGAGAGATATTTCGGTTAATCATTTCTAACACAGAATTGCACAAAATAAGATTTTAAAAAGAGGAAATCGCAGATGCGGTTTCCTCTTTTTATGCTGTTTTTTAACTTTTCTTACTCTGTGTCCCACGCCATGATTACCATTTAACATATAGAGCGTTACTGCTTGTCTTTGCCAATGGTTGTTTAGAAGAACTGTGTCAGAACCTTTGAAATATCATTCTTCGCATTCTGTAATTCTGAAATCGCCTTAGAAACAGATGTCTGTAATGCAGATGAAAAATAATTTACTGACATATAACGGAAGAAAATGAACATACAAAGTAATGACGCAATACAAGCTACCAATACAATAAATACTGTCTTATCTCCATCCGCTCCAACACCGGTTGGTACTACCATGCAGGAATAACAAAGTCCCACAATTGCACTAAGCATAAAAAAGAGCATTCCTAATCCAATATTGATCAGACCCAGTAATAATGCAACCAGAATAACCGGTGTCTTTGCAACACATCTGACTGCTGCCGCACTGATTGCTTCTATAAAAGTGGTCTTACCTTTAAAAGCACTTGTCATTCCCCATACAACCAAAGCAACAATGCAAGTCAATACAACAGATGCAATAACCGTAATGAAAAAGTCTTTGAACAATGGGAACTTATATAGATCATACATATTTAAATAATCAGAATCCCATGTAAGCACCTGAGTCTTAGCTAAACTATTGATCTTTCCAAAAAAGATTACGGCAAACAATCCCGAACAGATTGCCTGAAGTGCAATAAAAATAAATGCTGTAATGATATTCGCTTCTTTTACAAAAGCTCTTCCGACACTCTTTGGTTTTAATAAGATCTGAAGAAAATTCATCGCCATTGCCTGAATATCAAAATTCAACTTCGGCTTAGGCTTCTGATAATACATCTGCTGGTTTGGCATACCCTGATTATATGGTATCTGCTGACCTACTCCCGGCTGGTGCATCTGACCTCCCGGTATCTGCTGTCCTGCTTTCTGTCCATTCACAGCTCCTTTTTGCTGCTGACAGATACAGATTTCTCCCGGATTTAATTTTCTACCACAATTTGTACAAAAAGCCATACTCTTTCTCCTCCTGTTGATTGTTTTTTATTTTATTCATATTGTGTCTCATGTGATGTGCTGACAGAGTATAAAGAAATCCCTCCGTCTTTTATTCCATAATAAAACTTCTGAGTGATAATGGCATTTCGATCAGTCATATCACTTTGTGTATAACTGCCCTTCATATGCTCTGTAATTGTTACACAACCTACAAGTATCGTATCTTCTGCATTGATGTAATCATAGTCACCGTCTCCATTTGTACTTCCTGCCTCATAACTGACATTCACATCAGAGAGCACGGCTTTGGATACAGAAGTATCTTCATAAGAAAATGTATTAGAATTCCACCAGCTATCCTGCAGATACTCCTTAAATTCATCATAATCTGAATTTACGCCGGAGCGATCTATCGGATTCATTTTAGAAACCACATTTGTTGCATTTTCCTGCTTGACCGCATCTTCAATAAACCTCTTATTATTGTCAACAGCTTCTCCTGCTATACGTTTTACAACATCTTCTGTCAACTTCAGGTCTGCCGTATAATGTGTATCGTCATCTGTAAATTCTACTTTATCTTTTACACTTTGGAATCCATCTGCCTCTACTTCAATAACATGATTACCCGCATAAATCTTGTCAATCGTATAATGCGTCATACCATCATCACGATTCTCTGCTTTTGCTTTTTTGGTTACATCAATTCCATCTAATGTTACTTTGCTGCCCTTTGGAACGCAGATTAAACCGTCACTGACTGTCGAAAAGCTATTACTGACCGCCCATTCGTCAAAGAAAAGAAACTTCTTGTTCCCGGTTTTGTTCAAAGTCAGACTCATTGTCTGATCACTGTTTCCGTTTGACTTTGTCTGATATGTCACCTGTACATTAGCACGATAACCATCATTCTGTTTTACAAAAACGCTGTAGTTTGAAACATCTCCCCGTACTGCATTGTCATCTAAATTAACTGCGGATTCGAAAGTATCTTCACAAAGGAAGTTTCCTTCTCCTGCGTCTATGTACTTATACACATCTTTTAAATCACCCTGCGTATATGTCTGAAAATATCTTTCTGCTACGCTTTCGGGACTACATTCTTTTCTTGCATTCATTTGAAAAACAAAAGCAAGAACTACGATTGCCGCGATCTCTGCCACAATGATCCAGGTACGTTTTGAAATTTTCTTTGAAGTCGTTGATGAGGTCTGTACATATCCTGTATTAAAACCGTTATAGCCATCATTTACAGGTGTTCCACCCATTCCATTTGTTCCGTTAAAACCTTTGTTTACAGGTGTTCCACCAGACGCAGTACCGTTTATATTATTATTTGCTGTACCATTAACTGTATTAGCTATTAACGCCGCACCGCAATTAGCACAAAACTTACTTCCTTCATCATTTGGTGTTCCACATTTTGGACAAAACATTTTTCTCCCCCCTTATTTCTTCTTAGCTTCAATCTTTTTGATCAGATTTCGGTTAGCGATCTCGTATTCATTAAAATACTCTTCGTCATTAAAATCTTCACCCGCTACAGATGGTGTATACCAGCTCTTTGATTCAAAATAATTCTTTAATTCCTCATCTTCGAAAATATAACCATGTCTGGCATATAACTCATTTCGTGCATAACGCAGTTCTTTCTTTGATAATTTCTTAACTTCTGACTTCTTTAACTTTCTTGAATCGCTGTCAGGGAAAATATAGTCACCATTATTTTGGGAAGCATCCGGTGCATCCGCTGTTGCTTCCGGTTCCGGTGTTGCTGCTGCCGGGCTTTCCATTTTTTCAGAAATGTTACTTGATTTAGATACCGTAAAATTGTCTGAATCTTCTTCGTATCTGACATCCTTTCCTGCTACTGTCTTCACTTCCTGTTTTGTGATCGTCGCCTTCTTTACAGAAGATTTTGCAAATACCACAAAACAAATGTTACCAATAAGCATTGCAGCGGCAATCACACCCAGCACGATAACTGCTGCATTCTTCTTAAACTGCTCCATATTCCTCCTCCTTTATAAGCTTTTGGAAAACTTTCAATTTATTTTACCATAGAATAACTTAAGAAATAAATATTTGTCGAAAAAACACAATATTTTGTCATAATCGGACGATAAATTTATGAACGGCAAAAACTTTGGAACAACACATTTTTAATATACTACACTTGTATTTTAAAATGATCATAACATGATATCAATTGCACCCGAAGCACTGACTACATCTGTTGTTCCTTGCGTAGAAGCTTCTAATGCCTGACTTTTAATCTGCGTATCAGCAGACATTGCGATTGCATTCGAAACACCCTCTGCCGCATTTGAACCGTTATTCCCCATCATAATTGCAAAATCCCCTTTACCGGCCTTTAACAATTCGATCTTCTTCCGCAGATATTCCATATCTGAATTCATAATATCAATATTTTCATCCTTCCGGTTACCTTTTGATCTTTGCTTCTTGACGCTTTCAAGCTGATCTTCTAACAATCTGATCTGCCGCTGTACATCTTCATTATCCTGCTTTTTTGTTATAACAGATTGTGTCATTTCTTTCTTTTTATTGCCCACATAAGCGTCATCACTCTGATCCTGTTTTTGTTCATATTTGAGATGGTTCATTTTCTTTTTCGCTGTACGCACCATCTTTTTTGCATGTTTTAATGCAATCTCAATCTCATCCTCATCATATTTTCCGGTCATACTTTTTCTTTTTAAAGAATTCAGATTTGAAATCGCAGATGTCAGGGCACTGCTTGCCTGTGATAATGTCTTTGCACGCATAACGCTGCCCGATACTTTTTTATAACTGTAACGCAACGCCTTTTTCTTCGTATTGGTTGCTTCTTTTTTGATCTTTTTCTTTTCCTGAAGACGTTGCAGCTTTTCTTCTAAACTTTTGATCAATGCTTCTGCCTGATTCTCCTGATCATCTTTTACATCGACTTTTTCTTCCTCTACATTGATCTGCTCTTGTTCCTGTTGAGCAATTTCCTTCCACACACCGGTTTCCCGAACTATTTTTTGCAGTTTTTTTCCTTCTTTTGAAAAACTCAGATCAATCCCAGCCGAAACAGTTGTATTTTCTTTTGTTTTTTCCTGCTGATTTGCACAAGAACTGTAAAGAGATACATTCTGTTGTTCTGTTCCGTATACTGCTGTTCTTGCATTTGTCATAGTTGATGTATAAGCATATCCTTTGCTGATATTATCTGTATTCATACCAGATCACTCCAATTCGCATATTCTTTGCTCTTTTACCAGTTATCTACTATATATATCGGTACGTTAGTTATATTTATTTATATGATTCATGTGTTTTCATAATCAGTAAAAACGTATCTGTCAAACATCTGCGAAAGTAGATCAGGATCTGCAAAAAAACGGAGAATAACTGAATTTTACAAAAAAAAATATTGAGCTCATCCGGATTCCGACATTGCTATCGAAGTCCATCTGAGTCAATATCCTTTTTTAAGAATAGCTGTCAAAATCGCATCGTCGATCTTAACAGCTATTCTGCTAATTCATTTTGAACACTCATCCAATAAAAGAATTCTTTATATCATATCTATTTTCAAAGCATTCTTTATCAGCAAATATTACAACTTATTATTTTCTGTCACATCTACAGAACTCTTAACAATAACTGCTGCCTGTGTATTACCTGTTACAGTAATATTTAATGTATAAACTTCTTTCTTTGTAGTAGTCTTACCTGCAGCATCTGTAGTTGTTACATAAACCTCATCGGATGTGAGCTTATATGTACCTGCCTTTAAGTTCAGTACACCGTTATATGAGTCAAAATAATCTCCTGAAACAGAATCCTTCCATGAAAGATAACCCTGTTTTGTAACATTTGTAGTAACTGCAAATAATTTGTCTAATACGAAGTCTGCAGGAACTGTTCCCGTAGCACCTACTGTTGTATTATAAACTGTCTTTCTTGCATTATTCTCATATGCTGTAATATCATATGTTTTTGAAGCCGGTACATATAATTTGTATACACCGTTTTCATCTGTAGACGCATAGAATGATGAAGCGCTGTTTGCATATTCAGGATCATATTTTGTGAAATCTGCTGTTACATTTGCACTCTTTACAATCGTACCTGCTGCATTCTTAACAGTACCTGTAATCAATACAGAAGGAACAACCTTTGTCTGAACATTAATTGTAATAGCGTGACCAGATTTATCAGCTACTGTAACAGGTACATCATATACACCTGTAGGTGCTGTCTCAGCGAGACGAACATCACCATCTTCATCATCTACAGTAACTAATGCATTCTGAAGAGTTGTTGTAAATGTCTTGCTGTCACTAGCCTTACCGCCTACATAAACAAGATTACCGTTCCATACAGATTTTCCTGCAGGTGCTAACTTTGGTAACGCATAACCTACCATCTGATTTTCACTACCGATATAGAAATGAGTTGTAATAGAAACTGTCTTCTTCATCTCGTCTTTTGCTGTGATCACAGTCTTGAAGTCACTGCAAACACCTGTAGGAACACCGGTAATTGATACAAAATCATCATTTACTGTAGCTTTTAAACCTGCTGGAAGTGCTCCAATTGTAAATGATGAATAACCTGTTGTATAATCACCAAAGTCAACAGATGATGAGAATCTTTCATCAACAAGACCTGTCATATAATTGTCTCTTGGTGTAGCACAATATACATACTTGGCTGTCTTTGTCTTCGTTCCTGCAAGACCTGCTACAGTAACCTGAACAAAATCGCCATCATTGATGCGGTTCTTATCATTGTCATTATCATCAAGAACTTCTGAAAGTACAAGCTCATATGTCTTATTTGCTGTATTATTAACTTTTGCAATACTTAATTTCTTCTGAGCTGTACCGTTGCTATCTGCTTTTCTGTAGATAGAGAACTTAGAAGCATCTACCTTCTGTGCTTTGTTCAAAGTCACACGAACTGTCTTAGATGTCAGAACTTCTACATTAGATACGGCAACTTTTACAGGGGCTTTCTTAACTTTTACCTTAAACTTAGCTGATTTCTTACCAGACTTTACAGTAATCTTAGCTGTACCTGCTTTTTTACCTTTTACAACACCTTTACTGGTAACCGTTGCAATTTTTTTCTTGTTAGAAGACCACTTTAATTTAGCCTTTGCCGGTTTTACTTTTACCTTTGATTTTAATTTAACTGTCTTACCTACTGTTACGGATACTGACTTCTTTGTAAGCTTCAAGCTCTTTGCTTTGATTGTCTTAGCATCAGCCGGTGCAACACAAAGCATCATACTTGCAGCGAAAAGAGAAGCAGCAATACCAAGTTTCTTTCCTGCTATTTTCATTTTCTTCTTCCTTTCCTGAGATAAACTCATTCAATTCAAATTTACAGTACAAAGTGATGATAGCACTAAAAATATAAAAAAACAACCCTGTTTTGTTTCTATTATATTAATATTCTTTTATATCTTGTTAATATTTTCAGTGTGCAATTTATCTAAATAGTGCCATCATTTATAAGAATAGAATGCCAATCCTTTTCTGACCGGCAGATATCACCCTCTTTCTGATTTATTTTGTTCCCACAATTCTTATCAAAAGAAGACTCTGTCTATTCTCACTGTATAAAAAGAAGACTACTCTTTTCGTATGTCAGAAATGAGTAATCTTCTTGTCAATTCTATGTTAAATTCATTGGTGCAAATGCAATAAAAAATTGCTCTATGAAACCATTTGCAATTCCGATAGCATATTGCAAATACTTTTTGCCGTACCGGATCAAATTTGCAATCCTCTGTGTTCCACGGATGTCGAAAAGACGATCAGTGTCTTTGTACGTCCATACTCCTGTAACTCACCAATGAATTGATCCAGCTCATCGGTACTTGGAAAAAGCACTTCCAAAAGCATGGAATAATCTCCCGTCACACAGTTACACTCCACTACATTCTTACAGCTTTTTATATAAGGATAGAAATCTTTCTTATCTACCGGTGACACTTCGAGATTGATAAAAGCCTTGATATGATATCCCATCTTCTCTGTATTGATCTGCGCATGAAAGCCTTCAATATATCCGCTTTCTACCAGATTATCAATTCGTACGGATACCGCCGGAGAAGATAAAAAGACCTGTTTTGCAATATCTTTTAAAGACATTCTTGCATTCTCCTGAAGCATTTTGAGTATTTCTCTGTCAATGTGATCCAATTCGTTATTTTTCATAGTAATCCCTCATTTCTGTCTGTCCTGCTGCCAAAAAGCCCTCTGCCCTTCTTTTGGCTGTTGTTGTCTGTTACTATTTTATATTGCTTCCCCTGTATTTTTCCTCTTATAGAAACACAAAGTATTGCATTTTATTGTTTTCCGATAGTTCCTGCTGTTTTTCTTTTTACATCCGATACAGCATTCTTGTTTCTTTTTACTTTTACTGACCATTTTTCTCTCCATTATCAAAATAGCACTTCCTTTCTGCTGTGTCAACTTAGCAAAAGATTTTAACTTAATATTATTAACTAATTTTCATATTTACATATTATTTTTAACCATTTTTATTTAATAAAATAAATATTCTCGTTCTGTTTCAAAAACTATTGACCATTTTTCCAAAAAGAAATATGATTGCGACATGCAAAAATACATGTATACATTTTCCGGAAATGCAGTTTCTAGAAAAGCCAGCGACTTGCTTTTAAGCACTCCACTACTTTTCACATAACATTTTTTACATAATAAGGAGAGTTCTTATGGCGAAAACATATGATCCATTTAAAAACGTTCAAGACGTTATGACCAAAGCAATGGAAATCGGGCATATTGATACAACAATGTTTGAGATCATCAAAAACCCGCAAAGAGAAACAAAAGTTTACCTTCCGGTAGAAATGGACGATGGCACAGTCAAAGTATTTGAAGGCTATCGTGTACAGCATTCCAATATCAGAGGACCTTTCAAAGGTGGTATCCGCTATCACCAGGATTGTACCTTGTCTGAAGTCAAAGCTTTAGCAACCTGGATGTCACTCAAATGTGCCGTAGCAAATATTCCATATGGCGGTGCAAAAGGTGGTATCAAAGTCGATCCGTCTACTTTATCAAAAAGAGAGCTTCGCAACCTCACAAGACGTTATACATTCGCTATCGCACCTATTATCGGTGCAGATACTGATATTCCGGCACCCGATGTCAATACCAACGCCCAAACCATGGCATGGGTACTGGATACTTACAGCCAGTTAAAAGGAAAACCTTGTCCAGGTGTCGTAACCGGCAAACCGGTTGAGCTTGGAGGCTCACGCGGAAGAAATTCCGCAACCGGCCGTGGTGTTGTGATCAGCACCAAACTCATTTTGAAAAAGAAAGACAAGACACTTGCCAACACCAGAGTAGCCATTCAGGGTATGGGTAATGTCGGAAGCAATGCCGCAAAGATTTTCTATCACAGAAATGCCTGTGTTGTAGCGATCAGCGACATTTCCGGTGGATTATATTGTGCAGACGGATTAAATATTGATGCGATCTGTGACTTTATGGAAGATACCGGAAAACTCCTGAAAGATTACAACGCAGATGGTGTTTCCCACATCTCAAATGAAGAAGTGCTTGCCTGTGACTGTGATGTTCTGGTTCCTGCCGCCCTTGAGAACCAGATCACAGCAGACAATGCCAATGATCTGAAATGTTCTATTATCGTAGAAGCTGCCAATGGACCAACTACAGAGGAAGCCGATGCGATTCTTGAAAAACGTGGCATTACCGTCGTTCCCGACATTTTTGCAAACAGCGGTGGTGTTATCGTATCTTACTTTGAATGGGTTCAGAATATTCAGGAACTGACCTGGGAACGCAATCAGGTAAATGAAATGTTAGAAAACCTGATGAAAAAGTCTTTCGAAGACATTATGGATGTCGTAGAAGAATGCAGCTGTACCTGCCGTATGGCAGCCTACATCGTGGCATTGCGAAAGTTAGTCTATGCCGAAAATATCAAAGGAATCTTCCCGTGATTCTGTGGATTCTATCATAAATACATATTTTTGCCTTTGCACACTGCCCCTGCTGCTCTTTGGTGTTGCATACCAGAGAGGAACAGGGGCAGTGGGGGTATTGGCTTTCTATGAAGGCTAATTTTTAAAAATTCTTCCAGCATTTATCCTTTAAAAAGGCACCTATAATTGAAATATCTGCGCCTTTATAATACTCAACAAGCAGTCTCTTAAACTCCGGAACTTTTTTCTCAGGAATAACAATAAAACCCTGACCATGCGCTATCAAATACTGATTAGCAAAAAGAACAGAGGCTCTCTTATTTCCATCAATAAATATCTGTGTTTTCATACAATACAAACATAACTCAATAGCTATGTCTATAGGCTCATTCCCTGATGCCACAATTCCATCTATATTCTCCTTTACAACATTTTCTACAGGAATTGGCGGAACATAACTGCTTCCACCGATTGTGACAGGTACACTACGAACCTTACCACCATCCATATAAAACCCTTCATTTACTAACTTTGCAATATGGCTTATCATATAAAAATTTGAGTCACTCTGAATGACATCCTTATCAAGAATAAATTCCCAAGCATGTTTTAAATTCAATATCTTTTGAACATCAGATGCTTTTACACCATTTACAATCCCATTATTTATTATTTCTTCTGTTTGAGGAAAAGATGTTCCAACACCTTCTAATACCGCCTGATCATAAATATTAGATTTCATATTTGCTCTGGCAAAATCAATATTCTGATATACCCTGTTAGATAAAGTTGCTTCTTCATATCCGATATTAGACAACTCTTTTTCTATCTGGCGTATTCGCTTATTTAAAGCTCTTGCATCTCTTGCATTTCGCAACAATAACTGATAAAGCTCATCGGAATAAATATCAACATATGTGGATGTCAGTTTACCGGCAATTCTCTTTCTAACATATAAATATTTTTTTCCACTTTGTTCTTTTATTTCAGGCGAACCATCATATGGTATCAAATTTAATCGTGCCTGACAATCTGCTTTCTCTTTCAATAATTCCTGCATTTGTAACAATTCACTCATAATAATCACTCCTAGGGAACTTTTTATATAATTATTATAACAAAAGTTCCCTAAATTATAAACACAATTTTAGGGAACTTTTTTTGCAATTTATACCATTAAAGTTCCCTAAACAATATATCTTAACAACGATATCGCAATCTGAACAATTATCCAAAGTAGTTGTTTCATAACAATACTGCCCCTGCTGCTCTTTGGTGTTGCATACCAGAGAGGAACAGGGGCAGTGGGGGTATTGATATATGATTGGTGTGTTAATTGTTCAGCTTTGTATTTTCTTTGCCAATAATTGTAACTGTGTCATCACATTTTATTCATAGGATACAAAGCCAAAATCTTTCAAACTCATATGAAGTCTTTCGTTTAACAACTGATTCCATCCTTTCAAAGAACGCTGAAATTCCTGATTAGCTTCGGTGTTGAGTGCTGAACCGGCATTGTCATCCCTATTATCTTTGAATTGAAACCTTGATAAGGATGTAGTATCTAAATTTCCAATACAGGCTGATACATATTCATCATCTGATACATTATAATAAACATAACCAGCTAAACGAGTTCCCAGGACATCATATTGCGTTTTTACCTCTTGGGATTTCTTATCATATTGTGAAAACTCCCAGTTTATGAAATCGTCATCTCCATCATAGGAAATCATATATAAATACTTATTATCTTCCAAAATCATTCCTTTTCCAGTAAATGCATAATCAGAATATTCTTCCGAACTAAAGTCATTATGATTATAATTTCCAATATAATCTTTAAGAATAGTATAATTATTGATAACATCGTCTTGATCTATTCCACTTGGCTGTCCGGGATCAATAAAGCATTTTATCTCTATGCTATCCTTTGGAACTGGAATCTTTTCGTTAATAGTTGATAAAGCACTCCAAACACTTTTTATGTAAAAATAGCTTTTTGTATCTGCTGCAATATTCACTCTATCTAAAGTTTTTACCAATTGTCCGTCCATATATAATTCAAGATCTCTACATTGCATGTTGGTATTTAATCCCATATCAGTATCAAGAAATAATATCAAAAAATCTTTTGCATTCTGTAGCATGTTATTCAATCCACTAATCTTGAAATCATACATACCGGCATGATCAATTGTTACCTCTTCATAATCCACCTTATATTTATCATCCGTAATATAATTACCTAACGAATCATAACAAAAAAATCCATTTGAACTATTACCAATATAGCCTTTTTCTATATTTGCGTAATTGTTAGTCCAATCATCTGTTGCAAAACGCAAATTCGCATGATACGTCTGCTCTAATTTGGGACCATCTGTATACTGTGGTGTAGAAATCGGTGTTGCATCCGGCTGTACTGTTGCACTAGGTTTCTCTGTAACACCGGGTACTCCTGTTGGACTTACCGGTGCAATTGGTGCAACTGTATTTGCAGGAGTTTGCGTTACGCTCGGCTGCACTGTCGTATTTGTGTTAGCCGGCTTTTTCGTTGTTGATGTATTTGCTTTCGAATTTTTACTTTTTTTCGTTTTCTTGCTTTTTACTGTCAGATAACAGATCAGCTTCTTTTTTCCAATCTTTGCATAAATCTTAGCTTTTCCTGCTTTCTTTGCTTTGATCTTTCCTTTGCTCGAAACCGTTGCAATCTTTTTGTTACTGGTATTCCATTTGATCTTTTTCTTTGTGCCTGTCACTTTCAGCTGATATGTTTTTCCTACTGTTAAAGTAACTTTAATCGTATTTTTTGACTTTGCTTTTGATGCTGTTGTACCACTTAATCCAACAAGCAGAACAAGACAAAAAATAAAGCTCATGCTTTTTATAAAACGTTTCTTCATATTCTTCCCTTCCTTAGATACTTTCAAAGTTCGAGTTGAGATATTCATGGCTCATTTTACATATAGCATTTAACACAATCCATGTTTTGCATACTATATCTTTTAAGTATCTTATTTTGATCATTGATATGAAATGTATTGCTAAGAATTTCTTCAATTTTTCTACTTTAATTCTTCCAATTTCTAATTTAATCTAATAATATAAAACAGATGCTAACACATTTTGCATTTACATCCGTCTTATGAAGAAGAAAATTTTTATTCATACAATATTTTACATACTATATACTTATCCATTTTGATTACTTTGGATAAGTATATGCATGTACTGCTATTTTATAATTTGTATATCCTTTTACATAAAAATACGAATCTTCTGTTTCCTGCATAACATATGGTGCACTAAAATTTCTAAATGACTGCTGTTTGCCACTTAAAGATTCACTTAAAAAATCCACATCGACAATACTTCCAGCATTATCATAATAATATATGCATACAGTTACAGAAACATCTTTTGAAGAATTATTTTTCAGGCTGCATCCTAACTGACTTACATCAGTAGCCTCTAACACAGATACAGAAACACTCTTATTTACATTGATATAATGTTTATTATTGTAATTTTGCTCTGCTGTACAGCTTACTATACATTTTGAAGTATCGACACTACTTGCTTCATTCTCTGTTAGATATATTGGTTTCTCTAATGTATTTCCTGCACCTACAGAATAAAAATATACATTTCCGGTTTCTACAACAACCCCACTTGACGTTTTTAAAATATAATTTGCTTTCACTTCATCAACCATCTGTGAGTTATTATTTTTCACACTAAGCAAAACGCCCTTCTTATATTTCTTCACAGTAAATGAGCACTTTGATGCCAGCTTCGTTGTCGATACGTTTTTTACCTTCGATGACTTCTTTACTGTCACTTTGCAACGGAATTTCTTTGCACCAACCTTTGCTGTAATGGTTGCCTTCCCGGCTTTCTTCCCTGTTACAACACCTTTTTTGCTGACGCTGGCGATCGCCTTTTTACTCGTAGTCCAGCGTACCTTTTTCGTAGTTCCCTTAACTTTTAAACTTACCTTTTTGCCAACTGCAACCGTAACTGATGATTTGTTCAATTTCATCTTAGCAGCCTTACTTTCTGTCGATGGCATTGCAATACTTGCTGCTGCCAACACAAATGACAAAACGATTGCCATGTTTTTTTTACAAGTCTTCATCCGCTTGTTCCTCCTTTTTCCTATCTTTTGTAGTCATTGTTTCTCATAGCAAAGTTTATGACTATTTTGATATCAGAAATTTCAAAATACACATAATCCGCTAACTATAAATAGTATATCCACTGCCCATTCCATAAGACAATATGTGCAATTTACTGTGCATGACTTTTTATTTTTTCTGCACCATTTTTACTTTTTCTCACCTCGTTTGCCCCCATTTTTACCTCTTACTCTCCAAAACTTACCTCTTACTTTTTTCGTATTTACAAGAAGAATGTCTTTCCCTATAATAAGCATTGTCAAGAACATTGCGAGAGGGGCAAGAGGAGAAGAGGTGATACGAAACCCATGAAAATACGAATTGAGCTGGATGATTCGCTCACGGAAGAAGAAGTCATCATCCGATGCAATTCGATTTCCGAAAAAGTACAGAAAATGCAGATGGCACTTTCCGAAATTGAAAATGCACAGGAGAAAATGGTTCTTTATAAGAAAGAAACGGAATATTATGTGAAGTTAGATGATATTCTTTTCTTTGAAACCGGGATCAATGGGATAGAGGCCCATACCAAAGATGATATTTTTCAGACAAAAAGAAAGCTGTATGAATTAGAAGAGCTTCTGCCCGGTATCTTTATGAGAATTTCAAAATCAGCAATCTTGAATACGAACAAGGTCTATGCGATCAATCGGAATCTTACCGCTTCCAGTCTGATCGAGTTCAAAGATACCTATAAGCAGGTCTATGTATCCCGTAATTATTACAAGCCATTGAAGAATAAACTGGAAGAAAAGAGAAACACCAATCAAACCGAGTAATTTACATTGCAAGTTCTATTAAAAAATACATAAATATTACATCGTAAATTTTATTAAAAGCATGTATAAATATAACATTGCAAGTTCTATGAAAAGCATATATAAACAGAACATCACAAATTCTATG